>JAEEGL012306920.1_pt1 | contig 65907 bp, 53 predicted proteins | sample 9134231 | NCBI WGS metagenome assembly JAEEGL01 (sample SAMN16246548, study PRJNA631951) | gut metagenome | biome: gut microbiome; feature: rumen; material: fiber-attached | host: Bos | place: Iran: Karaj | collected 2018-10
CAACAAGAACATGGTTCCCTTCGACGACCGCAGCGCCTTCCAGACCAGCGGTCTGCGTCTGGGTACTCCCGCCATCACCACCCGTGGCCTCAAGGAGGACAAGATGGGCGACATCGTCGAGCTCATCGACACCGTGCTCCGTGCCCCCGAGGACGAGGCAGTTATCGCCGCCGTTCGTGGTAAGGTCAACGACATGATGAAGGACTATCCCATGTTCGCTTGGTAATTTAAGGAAACAATACCACCCGCGCAGGGTGGAACAATGGTTCACCCCAGTGTCGCGTTGGCGGCACTGGGGCTTTTTGTGGCCATCACCCGTAATGCATGCAGCGTGTGTAATTGTTTCGGTATTGCAAGCCTCAGGCTTGTAAAAAGGTGAAAATGCATCCATGATTTATTATTTCTAGCTAAGGTTCTTTTTGTATTTATCATTCTTTTCTTTCGGTTTTCAGTATTGTTTTGTATTTTTGCAACAAATAAGCATTAATAACCCACTCAATCTATGGATTATGAAGAAAATTTTACTTTTTAAGGCAATTGCCTTAGTGGCGTTCTTCGCATGTGCGTTGGGTGCCAGCGCTGCAACTTCAACGTTCTCGAATAACGGTATTTACTACCAGTTGACGACTTACTCTGACGGTAGCGGTGTGCTCACTGTACAGAACAACGGGTCATTCAACACTTATTCAGGTGTTGTGAACATCCCTGATAGCGTAGAGTATAATAACGTGTCATATCCAGTTACGGGAATTGGTTACCAGGCGTTTAAGGACTGCACAAGACTCACGGCAGTCACGATACCCGAGGGCGTCACGATGCTGCTGAACGAGAGCTTTGCCGGTTGCACCTCGCTGACGAAAATCACCTTGCCCAGCACGATGTACACCATTTACAACAATGCCTTTACTGGTTGCACCAGCCTGACGAGCATTACCTGCTTGAAGGAAACGGCCCAATCGTTCAATGCAAACAATTTTGACACGAGTACCTATGCCAATGCCACGCTGTATGTACCGCAGGGTTCAAAAAGCAGTTACCAGAGTACCGCGGCATGGTCGCAGTTCTCTAATGTTCAGGAAATCAATAAGTTTGTGGTTGACGGTATCTATTACACGGTGACAAGCGGCAATAACGTTAGCGTTACCTTTAGGGACTCCCCGAGTTTTTGCAGCTACTATGGTGAAGTGAATGTTCCTGAAACCGTAACCTATCGTGGTGTGACCTATACTGTGACCGCAGTTGGCGAATCAGCCTTCAGGGAATGCTCGACGACTGATAGGGCGTTATTCGTCAAGCTTCCCAATACTGTACAAACCATCGAAACCTATGGTTTCTATATGTCTAATCTCGTTAACATCGAGTTGGGATCAAAGCTTGCATCTATAGGTGGACTTGCTTTTGTAGGAACCGAGAGCACGCTTCACATCATTAACTGTCATGCGATGAATACTCCCTCTATTCAATTAAACACTTTTTCTCAAGAGCACTTTGACAATACTATACTGTGGATTCCACGCATGGCGTACGGTAGATACACTAGTGCAAACAATTGGAAGAAATTTAACCAGGATAATCTGTTTTATAACTATGACTTCATAGTTGACGGTGTCTATTACGGAATTAACTCCGTTGTGAATACTGTGGAAGTCTCGTCTTATGCCATAGCTCCCGATACCACTAGACTATTCAGTGCCTATTCCCAATTAGAGAGTGTTACCATTCCACCCACCGTTACCTACGAGGGAGTCGAGTATACCGTCAATAGTATTGGCCCAGCTGCGTTCTTTAGTTGGAAAATAAATGACATTACATTGCCCTTTACCATCAAGAGTATTGGGCTAAACGCGTTCTATCAGGTTGATAATTTGGAACACATCAATTTCAATGAAGGTCTGACCAGTATTGGTAGAATGGCATTTTCTTATTGCAGCAGTCTGCATAAGATTATGATACCCAATTCTGTGAAATCCATCGATTATGGTGCTTTCTCTGGCTGTACGGCTCTCGATACCCTGATTTTAGGCGCTGGCGTGGAACAGATAGGCAAGTATGCATTCAGATCAAGTACAAATCTTGATATTGTGCTCAGTTTTCCGCTCATTCCGCCTGTGATAACTGAGACTGTTTTTGCTGATGAAACCTATAATCAGGCTAGATTATATGCTCCGGTTGCTACACTTTCCGACTATCAGGCTGCTGTGGGGTGGCGGAATTTCTATAATATCGTGGGTATGCACACACTTGACGAAGCCTTGAATGCGCCAGGTGGAAATATCCACTTTGAAGAAAGCGACTATTCCTGGATCGTGTGGGACGATGGCGAGAGGTTATATGCCCTGTCTGGCAATGCAGGCGTGCATAATAGTTCTTCGACACTGGAGACTACTGTCAAAGTTTCTGAACCATCCATCTTGTCGTTTGATTTCAAGGCTTGGGGCGAAAGTGCTTCGGATAATCCAAACACAAACTATGATGAGTGCGTATTTATGGTGAACGGCAGTTCGATATTCCGTTACGGAGCCCGTGACAATGATTGGGAGACCTTCTCTTATGAACTGCAGCCCGATGTAACTTATCAACTGCGTTGGTACTATCATAAGGATGTCAGTGACAATGGCGTGGGTGATTACTTCGCCTTGGACAATATCAAGATTGCACCCAAGGCCATTCGTGGCGACGTGAACGATAGCGGCGATGTGACCATTGCCGATGTGACGTTCCTGATTGACTACCTCCTGGGCGGAAATACCTCTGGCATTAACATGGCTGCAGCAGATTGCAACAAGGATGGCAGTGTTACCATTGCCGATGTCACAGCCCTTATCGACTACCTGCTGAAAGGTGTATGGTAATGCCCATAGCACTCACAGTTTAGGGTTTAAAGTTTAGAGTGGTATCCGTGTTTCGACGCGGATGCCAACTCTTTTGCGAGCCACTTGCGAGCAATAATAAAAAACTTAGCGGCTTAGCGGCTTAGCGTGAGGTGCAAGGTATTTAAACTCTAAACTTTAAACTCTAAACTGCGAGCGTAGCGAGCACATTTTGTGGTGTCAGTATTATTTACTACCTTTGCAGGCCAATTGTTGGAAGAAAACAACATTAATAACCATATTGTAGAATAAAGACAAATGAAAATGTTAGAAGGAAAAGTGGCGCTCATCACTGGAGCTGCCAGGGGCATCGGCAAGGCCATCGCCCTGAAGTTTGCTGCCGAGGGTGCCGACATCGCATTCACCGACCTCGTCATTGACGACAATGGCAAGCAGACCGAACAGGAAATCGCTGCTCTGGGCGTGAAGGCCAAGGGCTATGCCAGCAATGCTGCCAACTTTGAGGAGACCGAGGCTGTGGTGAAGCAGATCCATGAGGACTTTGGCCACATCGACATCCTGGTCAACAATGCAGGTATCACCAAGGACGGCATCATGCTGCGCATGACCGAGCAGCAGTGGGACGCTGTTATCGCCGTTAACCTCAAGAGCGCGTTCAACTTCATCCATGCCCTGGTGCCCATCATGATGCGCCAGCGCAGTGGTTCGATCATCAACATGGCATCGGTAGTGGGTGTTCACGGTAATGCCGGACAGGCCAACTACGCCGCCAGCAAGGCCGGCCTTATCGCCCTTGCCAAGAGCATCGCCCAGGAGATGGGCAGCCGTGGCATTCGTGCCAACGCTATCGCTCCCGGTTTCATTGACACAGCCATGACTCAGGCCCTGAGCGACGAGATTCGCAAGGAGTGGTGCCAGCGCATACCCCTGCGCCGCGGCGGCACTGTCGAGGATATCGCCAATGTGGCAACCTTCCTCGCCAGCGACATGTCGAGCTACGTCACTGGCCAGGTCATCCAGGTCGATGGCGGCATGAACATGTAATTGATTCACGCACGAGAAATCTAGAGTCTAAACGAGGACGCTCCATCATGGTTTGCGTCCTCGCTTTGTTTTTTATCATGAATTATACAGTTTTATCGCAATTATTTGGAATTATTAAAGATAAGTGCTATTTTTGCAGAAAAATTTAAAAATGTATCATATTGTTCAATCATTAATCATTATTTAGCATGAAAAAAATACTCTCTCTCGTTGTGATAGCATCACTCTCATTATTGAGTGTTGGTGCTCAGACGCGTAGTCATGACATGGCAACTCCACGCCATCAGTTGTCATTGACACGTGCCAATCTCCCGGCTACGACTCAGGAGATGAAGAAGAACACCGTGCCCAAATCTGTTGCAGTACCGATGAAAGCCTTCAGTGAGGATAGGCCATATTACCGCCGTCCTGCAGGCGCTTACATTTCAACGTATGTTGCCAAAGATGGTTGTGGCTTTTGGTCCTACGGTGATAATAGCTTCCTCTTGGTGAGACCCTTTAGCAACTATACTTATCGCGCTGAAAACATAGGTAATTATTCCTTTTTTTGGGCCAGTGATGATTTTGACGGAAACGATATGGATGTTGATCGTGACCATATTGTTCATTATGGTGATCTAGAGAGGAATTTGCCCCAATTGTACTTTAGTTCATCAAGTGGTGAGAGTTGGTCAATATATCAATATCCATTCTACTATCCTATGTACGGTAATGATAATTGGTGGAACAATGATGATTACCCCATGGATGAAGGCTATGGCTCCCACTTGTTGGTTGTTCCTGCAGTAAATTCGGCCATGGCGATAGAAGAGGACTGTGAATACCTGTTGGGCAGTAAGGCATTGGTTAACGGCGGCAATGGAAACGTTTCTGACGGTATTATCACACGTTTCACGGGTGCCGAACCTTATGGTACCAATAAGTATGGCTGGTGGTTCGGCAAGAACGGAAGTCACGTCGACGGTATTGCCCAAGCATTTGAGAAGCCCACATATCCCTACTTGCTCAAGAAAGTTTACTTGCAGACATATAATGACCTGAGGGTAAAAGATGATGTGAAGATGACTTGTCGTGTTTACAGGCTCGATAAGATTCCGTCGTTTGTCGCAGGTGACTGTGCTGTATTACCCGAGGTTCCTGGTGAACTAATCGTCTTCGGTGAGGCTCTGGTTACTCCTCGTACTGCAGAAGACAAGAATGGTCTGATTGAGTTCACGCTTTTCGACTGTGAGGAGTATGATCACGAGTTGGTGTTTGAGTACAACCCAACGATTGACTTTCCCATCCTTGTCTGCATTGATGGTTACAACGATCCCGAGATGGAGAACCTGGAAGAATTCTCGGCGTTCATTTCGACCAACTGGAATGTTGATGAGGGTTATGGTGAGCTGGCTTATGTCAAGTATCCGATTTATGAAGTTCAACTTGACGAAAATGGTGATACCATCAAGGATAGCCGTGAAAGGCCTATTACCGCTTTCAATGGCCATTACTACTGGTGTGGCTTGAATAATTTCTTCTCTGGACCCATGGAGATGAAGACGGGCTTGACCATCTTTATCGCCACCGAAAGACCATATCTCAACTTCAACAACCCCTATGAGACAGGTAAGTATGAATTTGGGATAGGTGGCGGTGACTGCAGCATCGAGTTTTATTCGTGGATGCCAACTCATGACGATGAGTGGACCTTGTTGTGTAATGGTAAAGAGGAATTACCCGACTGGCTTCATTTTGAGTTGGTTGACGGTGAAGAGGATGGCCTTTTCAATAACATTGTCACAGCACACGTGACAGCCGACCCGCTTCCTCAGGATGTTCGCTCTCGCAGTGCGGTAATCCGGTTTGGTTTTCCTGGAGCTTACAAGGATTATCATTTCAGTCAAAGAATGAAACTTGGTCCCTGTGATCTTGGCAGTTATGGCGATGGAGAGATAACAATCGCTACGATTAACTACTTAATTAACTTGATACTCAACGACATGTATGACAACTGCTACGACGTTAACATGGACGGTGAACTGAATATCGCCGACATCAATGGCGTGATAGACTATATCCTACGTAAGTAAAGCCTTAAAATAACTGGCATCCACATTCCATAAAAAAGGAGTGTGGATGCCAGTTTTATTTAACGTAAGTTCGATGAACCTTCACTTCTGCGAAAACAAAATATCCACTGTGCTTCAGCGCGTTAGCAACTCCCCCTCTAAGATTAGAGGGGGTGCCCGTTAGGGCAGGGGCGTTGATGCTACAAGATAAATGTGCTGGCTTGAGGTGTTGATATCAGTCCTCACCCTCAGCGACTTCACATTGGCACATTTCACGGTATTCTTCCCAGTCTGGATCTTCCTCGGCTTCAAATTCCAGGGGCAGGGCAGGGAAGGGCGCCATCACCTCGTTGAACTTGCGCTGGAAGATGTGCAGCGAGCGTGTGTAGAATACCCAGTTGCGCTGCCCGTCACCAGTGTAGATGCCTGTCAGTACGGCTACCGGATCGCGGTCAAAACAATTGTTCAGCGCATTGGTAACCTCTTCCATGACCTTGCTGTCGGTATAGGTGGGCAGTCCCTTGCCGTCACCCTCATAGGGCCAAGTCACCTCCACGCGGTAGCGGTACACACCTGTGGCGATGACGTTTTCCATCGCACGGCGTCCCGTCACCAGAATTAAGGTGCCATTATCACCTTCGGCTGGCGCAGTCCACCAGTCGTCACTGATTTTCAGCTTTGCCATGGGAACAAGTGGGTATTAAGGATAGATGAAATCGACTTGATCATACTTCAGGTCGCCTTGCTGACCTTGTACACGCTTAGCGGTAACGCTGTATGTTGCCTTCACCTGCTTTACGTCGGCAAAAGTATCTTTACCAAGTTTTGCCTTCAGCTCTTTTTCGAGATAGGTCTTGAACTTGGGAAGGAACTCCTCATACTTTTTCACGGCTTCAGCATCCTGCTTGGCGAATTCCGACGGGTCGCCGGTGGAATAACTCATGCGGATATCGTATGCCACACGATTGTTCTTAATCCATTGGTCGATTTCGTTAAGTACAATTTCAGGCCCGTCAAACGAGAGGTTCTGAGCCGTAATGATGTAGGTAACATATATCGGGTAATCGGGTGGTTCGGGACTGGTGTCAAACTCGCATGATGTGAGACCTGCCAGCATAAACACGCTGGAAAGAAGGAGTGCAAGAGTATAAATCTTCTTCATGATTTTGTAGGGTTATTTATCCAATCGGCAAAGGTAATCATTTTTGCTTATATAAGATAGAAAAACTTAGGTTTTTATTTAGAAAATAAAAAACTTATGATCGCATTATCGGCAATCGATGATTAAAAAAATGCCAATAATTTAGAAAATATGCTTAATTGTGCTTGTCTCTTACTTTTTTTGATTAATTTTGCAGGCCTATTGAGAAGTGGCATACGCTATTGCTTAATGGCATGTCGAGACTCGACACGGGTGATATGGCACGGTTTTTGTGTCAATTGTCACTTGTCTTGTAATATTTAAAACTGCTTGAATGTATAAATCATTATTGACATTAGCCATCTTGGGATTACTCATCCTGTTCACTTCGGCCTACTATTCGGCGCCTGCCGACAGCCGGATTGGATATAAGGCACCTGCCCTGGTGCTGGATAACAACAATGGCTTGTCGCCCTTGCAGCAGCATCGTGGTGCTCATGTGTTGCTCACATTCTGGTGCTCGACCGATGTCGAGTCCCGATTGAGCAATAAGCATTATGACCGCTTGTCGCGTGCCGACGGGGCGCATTTCACCCATGTGTCGGTCAATCTGGACCGCAGTAATGCGGTGTTCAAGTCGATCGTTAAGGTGGATGATTTAGACCGTTCGGCTCATTTTGGCACCTCGGTCGATGCGCAAGAGGCGATCATCAAGAGTTGGCGATTGGAAGAAGGTTACCACACCTTCCTGCTCGACCCGCAAGGCCAGATTCTAGCCATCGATCCCGATGACTCTACACTTGCTTCACTAGCAGGTTAATTGCCAGATTTTTACAAGGTTTCAAGATTTATTTGCTCGCTTCAATCGCGGGCTTTTCTTTTTTGTCTTTTCGGTTGAAGGTTGGTTGCATGAGCCATCTGAAGAATTGTATTTTGCTCATGCCCCACATAATGACGACCGCTACGAGGGTGTATAGCAGAATGAAGGGCAAGCTGCGGGGCCAGTCTAACACCTCGACAACCGGTATTGCCAGCGCCATCGTGATGAACATGTGATACAGGTAATAGAACATGCTGTCCTTGCCAACGACACGCAGCAACTTGTTGTCCCTCATGAGATTGAATACCAGCAGCGACATGGCAATCGAGCAGGCAAGAACCATGGCTTTCTCGGGCAAGCCCTTGAGACCGTAATAGTCGGCTCCGTTCATCACATTGCCGCAGCGCGGATACAGCCAGAACAGGAGCGGCAGCAACGCGATGACGACCACGGCGTGCAGCAGGTTGTTGTGCCACAGGCGCGTGTTGGTTACGCCCTGCTTGTAGTAGAACCCGAGCAGGAAGAACAAGTAGAAGTTCAGTGTGCGCTGGATAGACATGAACAACCCGATGTGGGTCAATCCGATTAACATGGAGACAACCAATGCCAGCCCCAGATACAACCACGGCTTATCCAGCAGGGCCCGCGGGGTATAGAACAGCATGATGCGCCAGCAAATCAGACTCATCAGGTACCACAGGATGCCGAACGGGAACATGGCCATGGCCGCCATGAAGTGGCCACCCATGCACTGAACCCTGATGCTCACCAGCACCTGGAAGATGACGAGTGTGACGGCTATGCGTCCCACCCCTCGCCACATGTTGCTCGACGATTGCTGTGCTGGGTGCTTGGTCAAGTATCCTGATATGAGAATGAATAGCGGCATGTGGAAGATGTAGATGAGTCCCATCATACCATGATTGATGATATTCTCATTATCCAGGCCAATGATAGTGTGCCCCAGGATAACGAGGATGATCAGCAATCCCTTGATTGAGTCTATTCTATTATCTCGCGCCATTGTTGCTGTCTTTTTATAGTATCATTTGAAGCAAGGCCACGTCATGATAGGTGGAGCCGCGTTTCACCCAACTCTTGATGTCACCCACGCGGCGATAACCAAAATCCTCAAACATCTTGAGGCACACCTCGTTACTCAATGCAATAAAGACATAAAGCTGCCTCAAGCCCAAATGCTCGCGGGAGTAGGTGGTGAGCAGCTCCAGCGCTTGCCGTCCCAAACCCTGGCCGCGGTATTTGTTGTCGATGAATAGTCCCAACTCGGCACGATTGTTCAGGGGGTCGAAGTTGAGGTAATCGACGGTGCCCACTGGCGTGCTGTCGCTGGCCAGGGTGATCATCAGGCGCAGTTGCCGCTGGGAATAGATGTCCCCAGTATAGCCTTCAAGGTACTGCCACAATACAGCACGAGAGTATGGGGCGACAGTGTCGCTGACCACCCACAATGCGGTGTCGTTCTCCCAGTTGTACAGGGTGTCTAGGTCGGTCGGCTCCAGGGGTCTCAGTGCGATTGTGTCGTTGCTCATCAACTGTTTCATAATCATGCCATTTTAGGGGAAATTACAATGCCGTGACGGGCGGCGAAAATGTGGTAAGCAAGGCGGCAGCCGTCGCTGTGCGCCTTGATGTAGTCCACGATTTGGGCACAAGTATGGCAGCCATCGTCGATGAGCACATTGTAGTTACCCGTTGTGGGGATATGGTCTTGGTAGTGGTTGATTCCCGCAGTTGAGGCCACCTCTTGAGCCTGGTCGCTGATGATGACCCACGGCCACCGCTCGCTGACTGGCTTAGGGGATACAGGCAGGATACGCTTGAGCAGGCGTTTGGCCATCGCCATACCGGCACGCACCATCACACCCAACTTGACTATTGGGTAAAAGATGATGTTGAAGCGCGGGAAATGCTTGCGGTAGAAGATGAGCATGGCATCGTAGAACACCCTGACGTAGCGCATCGAGTCCTTGTGGGTACTCTCACCCTTGTAATGAACCATCGGCGTGGGCAGCATCCAGTTCTCATAGCCTGCCTTGACGATACGGTAACTCAGGTCGATGTCCTCGCCGTACATGAAGAAGTCCTCGTCAAAGCCGCCTAACTGCTGCAACACGCTGGTGCGGCACAGCATATAGGCACCCGATAGGATGTCGATGCACTGCGGCTCCTCATCGCTCAAGTAGCGCAAGTGGTACTTGGCGAACAACGGCGAGCGCGGGAACAGTTTGGAAAGCCCGAAAATCTTGCAGAATGATACCCACGGGGTGGGGAAGGCGCGTTTGCTCTCGGGCAGGAAGACGCCATTGCCGTCCATCATGCGGGCACCGATGGCTCCGCACTTGGGGTGTAAATGCATCCATGCGATGCCGTCTTGCAGACAGCGCGGAGTGATGATGGTATCTGGATTGAGGATGAGCGTGAACTCGCCTTGAGCCTGCATGATGGCCTGATTGTTGGCGCGGGCAAAGCCGACGTTCTCCTGGTTCTCGATGTAAGTGACCTGCGGGTGATGTTCACGCGAGAATGCAATGCTGTCATCCCCCGACAGGTTGTCCACAACGATGACCTCGCCCGTCATGCCTTGCATGGCTTGCTCGACCGAGCGCAGCGTCTGCTCCAGCAGATACTTCACGCGGTAGTTGACAATGACAACGCTCAATTCCATGCGGCTTGGTTATTGACGGTGGGACAATGCGGCGCCTAGGGCCGTACAATAGCGGGCGTGCTCGGTGATGTGGAACTTCACTCCGTACAGGTTCTCCATCATGGGGAAAATGATCTGGCACTCAGGCAACTGGGTGAGGTTGCCAATCAGCACAAAATCCTTGAAACCGCCATTCACCTGCGATAACACGGCACATGATCCGATGGTCTCAAGCACCATGCAGATGATACCCTTAGCAATATCGTTAGGTGTAGCGTTGCTGTTGACGACTTTGCCGAACAACGATGCGGTGGCATACATGGGTAGCCCCTCAATGTCGGCCTTGGTGATGTCCTTGATTTGCAGGTTGATGTGCGAAATATCGCCATGTGATGCCATCTCTACCACCTCGCTCACATGGCTCGTTTTGAGATACAGGTGTGACAGGCCTTGCAGCGTGCCGCCACCCATCGAGATGCCGCCGATGTGGCTGATGTCATCACCATCGACACGCACCAGCGTCGTGCCGGTTCCCATCGATACCACAACGAGCTGATTGAGGCCGCTGTCAAATCGCGCCCCCATGCCGTCGGCCTGAAATTCGTCAACATGGGTTGTAGGCAGTCCATAGATGGGCGTATTTACCTCGCTGGCGCCCACACCCGTAAGCATGACATGTTCGATGTCATTAAGTTCGATGCCATTGTCGTGGATGTATTTGCCGAATGCACCGAACAGGGACGAGATGGGGTCGCTGCCTGTGATGCTGATGGGTGATTTGATGTGGTTACCGTTCTCGATTCCCACAATCTTGGTGGTGCTTCCGCCCACGTCTATTCCGATTACTAAACCCATGATGGTAGTTATTGTTGTTGGTTTCCAATTGATTACTATATGCCGCCACTGCTAGTTGCATGACGGGTCGCTGGGCAGGTTGAGCCACAGGCGGTAACGGTCGCCAAAGCGGGCTACCGCATCGCGCCACTGGTTGTCATCACCGTCGCCCATGAGCAGGTCGCGACCACACTGGTCAAGCACTGCCCAATCATGACGCTGGAGCTCGCTGGCGATCTGGTCCTTTTCCCAGCCGCTATAACCCAAGATGAACTTGACGTGACCAGCGACAGGGCCTCCCAGTTCCACATAGCGCTTGATGGCCTCAAAGTCGCCGCCAAACCACACGCCGTCTCCAACGTCGATGGCCTCGGGGACAATCTTCGGCCCCAGCGTGTGCATGTAGAACAGCATTTGTGAGCCCACAGGCCCACCCAGGAACAATGGGATTTCCTCAACGGTCTCGATGTCGGGCATGATGTCACGCAGGTTGTAGCCCGTGTAGTGGTTCACCACCACACCCATAGCGCCCTCGCCCTCGTCGGGGTCAACAATCAGTATCAGTGAACGTCTGAAGAAGAAGTCGCCCACTGTGGGCTTGGCGACCAGCAGTGAGCCACGTCCCGGCTGAGGTTGCTCATCATTGAGGTGGTATATGTCCTGATCCCATTCGTTCATCGTTGCAAAGGTACTGCAAGGCGAGCGAAATGCCAAATTTATTTAAGCATTTCTCAGATACCGCCTGCCTTCGACCGATGGTTAACCATACCATAACCATAAAAACGCAATATCTGTCTCCTGATTGCCCCAATATTATCGTTTTCGGCTACATCTGTCACATATGGCTCAAAAAACTGGAGATATATTTGTTTACACATCTAATAAATCGGCTATTTTTCCGTTATATATTTTAGAATAAACCGATATATCAAGATAGCAATGAAAGTGATGAAATTTGGCGGGACTTCGGTCGGCAGTATCGAGAGCCTGCTTAACCTCAGAGATATAGTTAATGCACAAACCAAGCCCGTCCTTGTCGTGGTTTCGGCCATGGGTGGGTTCACTAACCAGTTGCTGGCAATGTGCGAGCAGGCGCAGCAGCGCGACATCTCGTGTCTCGACACGCTGGAACTTGCCCGCAAGCGCCACCACGATGCCATCGACGGTGTAGTCGTCGAGTCGATGCGTGACGAGGTGCATGCCACAATCGACCGTTTCATCGACGAGAGCCTTAAGCCTTATTACCTGGCATTAGCCACCAATCCCCACATGCCTGTGGATGAGATAGAGCGCGTGTGCGACGCTATCGTTGCCCACGGTGAGATACTTTCGTCGGCTATTGTGACAGGCATGTTTGAAGACGGTGTGCCCCACTTGTCGCTCAACTACATGCGCACTGTGCCCGATGGCCATGGCCGTGTGCTCGATTGGGAGGAAACCGAACGTCTTGTCAAGCAGGATTTTGCCGACTTGAGCGAGGGTGTGCATGTGGCGCAGGGCTTTATCTCGCGTGACAAGCAATCGGGCGATGTGACCAATCTGGGACGCGGAGGCAGTGACTACACTGCTGCTATCCTCGCTGCATTGCTGGATGCCGAGGCTCTGGAAATCTGGACCGATGTGGATGGCTTTATGACCGCCGACCCGCGCACCCATCCCGATGCAACGGTCATCCCCAAGATGACTTACGCCCAAGCCCAAGAGATGTGTGACGCTGGTGCCAAGGTCATTTATCCGCCCACCATCGCCCCAGTGGCCATGAAGCATATACCCGTGTGGGTGAAGAATACCTTCAATCCCGCCGCGCCAGGCACCGTGATCGTGGATGAGTGAGTGGATGAAATCGATGGTTGATTGTTGAAAACTAACGTAATGTTTTATCACAGTTCAAATAATCACCAGCATACGGCCACACTAGAGCAGGCGGTGACTAAGGGGCTCGCTCCTGATGGGGGCTTGTATATGCCTGATAGCCTGCCGCGATTGCCCAAGGCGTTCCTGCGCAACATGGGCGCCATGACGCTGCAGGAAGTGGCCTATGCCATTTCCACATTTGCCCTCCAGGGCGATGTGCCCGCCGATGTGTTGCACAATATCGTCTTTGATGTCTTTGATTTTGATATCCCGTTGGTGAAGACCGCTGGCGGTCACTATGTGCTCGAACTCTTCCACGGCCCCACAATGGCCTTTAAGGATGTGGGCACACGTTTCATGGCTCGTCTGCTGAATCATTATCGCACCCGTCACCCCGAGTGGAGCACCCTCAACGTGCTGGTGCCCACCAGTGGCGATACGGGCAGTGCCGTGGCTAACAGTTTCTGGCGTATGCCGGGAGTCAATGTCTATGTGCTCTTTCCCCGCGGTGCGGTGAACAAAATCCAGAAGTCGCAGTTCGCCACCCTGGGCGGTAATGTGACGGCTATCGAGGTCAATGGCTCCTACGACGACTGCAAGTCGCTTGTCGAAGAAGCCTTCATGGATCCCGAACTCAACGCTGCCATGCGCCTTACCAGCGCCATGTCCATCAACTATGCCCGCATCATCCCTCAGATGGTCTATTACTTCTGGGCCTATATTCAACTCGTCAAGCAGCATGTTGACGTCAACAAGTTGGTCTTTTTCGTACCGTGTTCCAACTTGGGCAACATGGCTAGCGGTTTGATGGCACAGGCGATGGGTCTGCCCGTGAAGCGTTTTGTGAGCGTAGAAAATCAAAACAATATTTTCTATAATTACATCAAGACTGGCGTCTTTACTCCCAAACCCACCCAGTACAGCATCGCACCGGCGCTGGATGCCGGCAGCCCCAACAACTTTGAACGTGTCGTTGAAATTCTGGGCAACTATGAGAACATTTGCCGCCATATCCACGCTTATAGCTATGATGACAACCAGATTATCGACACCATCCGTCAGACCTATCATGACGAGGGTTATTTGCTGGATCCGCACACGGCTGTAGCCTATCGAGCCCTTGATGAAGATTTGCAGCCTGGAGAGACTGGTGTCGTCCTGGCCACTGCCCATCCCGCCAAGTTGAAAAACGTGATGGAGCGCATTATTGAGGAACCGCTCATCTTGCCGGCGCAACTGGCGCGCTTCATCAGTAGGGATCTGCTCGTCGAGAAGATGCCTAACGGCTTCACGGCCTTCAAGCGCCTGTTGCTCGATAACGCATGATGACTTCATCGGTTTTTTGGCGAATGAGGCTGACGTCAAAGGTTTTTTTATTACCTTTGCGCAGAATCTATAATAAATCAAACAGATAGCTATGAAGAATGTTTTTTTATCACTGGTATCGTTACTGGTAGTGATATCGCTTGGTGCACGGGCCGAGACGCCTGTGTGCAGCGGTGCCGCATCCCCTGATAAGAAGGATAAGAAAGAGAAAAAAGATAAGAAAAAAAGTAAGGAGAAGGAACCGACGGTTCAGCAGACGTTCGACGCCGATCCTGTTACCGTCAACGGCGTAGTGTTCTGGATGGTAAAGGTAGAAGGTGGTACCTTCACCATGGGCGCAACTGCCGAGCAGGGTAGTGTTGCCCAGAGCAATGAGAAGCCTGCCCACCAGGTGACCCTGTCTGACTTCAGCATCGGCCAAACCGAGGTTACTCAGGAGTTGTGGCTGGCCGTGATGGGAACTAACCCAAGCAATTTTACCAGTGCCAATGGCTACAGTGATAACCTGAAACGTCCTGTCGAGGGCGTGTCGTGGGAAGACTGTCAGGCGTTCATCAAGCAGTTGAATTTCCTCACGGGTATGACGTTCCGTCTGCCCACCGAGGCCGAATGGGAATTTGCCGCTCGTGGCGGTGTCAAGGGCAAGGGCTGTCTGTATGCAGGCAGCAACGAAATTGCTGAAGTCGCTTGGTTCTGGAATACAATCCCCTCCAGGTCCTCTGGTAAGGAAGGCTATGGCACCCAGCCCGTTGCCACCAAGGCCCCCAACGAGTTAGGCATCTATGACATGACGGGAAATGTATGGGAATGGTGCAATGACAAGTACGGCTACTACAACGCCAATGCCCAGAAGAACCCAAAGGGACCCTCTTCAGGTGCCTATCGTGTCTATCGAGGCGGATGCTGGGACAATGACGCTGCTGGTTGCCGCGTAGCCTACAGGTACGGCAGCAAGCCCGCTGGCAAGGAAGACTTCCTGGGTCTCCGCCTAGCCATGTAATATCACAGTCCTCAAAAAAAGAGAACAATAAAATACAACGGCATGCCCTAAACTTTCATGCCGTTCTAATTTATTATCGAGCTTCGCTCGAGAAATTTAGCAAAAATTACAATTAAAATTAAACACGCGTCTCGTTTAGTTTTTAAATAAATTTTTGTTTAATTTCTCGGCCGCGGGCCGATAAAAAGTTTAGTCTGAGGAGTTTAGAGTAGGAAGAAGAGTGAGACGCCGATGACCGAGATGAGGGCACCCAGCAGGCTTTTGGCTGTGATGGGTTGCTTGAACAGCCACCAGGCAGGAAGAATAATGATGATAGGGGTCAACGCCATCAGGGTACTGGCAATACCTGCCGCGGTATATTGAACTGCGAGTAGCGATGCACCCACGCCGACAAATGGTCCGAAGATAGTCGTCGCAACTGCGGCCAATACGCCCTTGCGGTCACGCACACCCTTGCGTAACGGGGCAAAGCCTTCACGCAATGACATCAGCAATGTGAAACCTATTGTACCCGCCACACAGCGGAAGAAATTGGCATGGAAGGGTAACAGCCACCCTTGCAGGTCGGTCGTGAGCGATGCTTCGTAGTAGTTCATGCCAATCTTGCTCAATACCAGCCCAACGCCTTGACACACAGCGGCTCCGATAGCGAACAACACGCCCGCCAACGGCAGTTTCAACGATAATTTGTGGTCATCGCCACGGCCCAGGACACTGATACCGATACCGAACAAGGTGACTAGCATGGCCAGTATAGCCGTGGGGCGAAGCTGCTGGCCCAGAGTGAACCAGGCCATAATGGCGGCTGTAATGGGGGCCAGGGTCATAAATAGCTGGCCGAACTTGGAACCGATGATAATATAGCACTGGAACAGGCAAAAGTCTCCGATGACATACCCCACTAATCCCGAGAGCATCATCCACAGGTAAGCCTCGTTGCTGGCATGGGCGGGCAGGGGAGAACCCGACATCACCCAAAACAGGATGCACGAGAAAACAAGCGTGATGACCATGCGCATCACGTTCAGTGTCAGATTGCCCATGCGTTTGCTTCCAAACTCGCTCAGCAACGCTGTCGCCGTCCACGAGAAGGCAACCCCTATTGAAATCAGTTCTCCAACATATTGCATGCCACAAAGATAGTGTTTTTTTAGATAATAACTAATGGATAAGAGATATTCGTGACAACTCTGTACTAGAAAACCTGGGACCACGGTCTAAAAACTAAGGACTAGGGAGTAAAAACTAGGGACTAAGAACTAAAATATTAAATAATTATCGTAACTTTGCAAGTTAAAAGAGATTGATTTAGCCTATTGGATTCGTTCAATGGGTTGAATGATAATTGATTAATGAAAAATAAATAGACCAAAATATGAGCGAAAAAACTAAAGAGAAAAAGAAAAACAAACGCCGCAGCATCGTCCGCAAGATGTGGACGTGGTTTGCCATCTTTGTGGCACTGGTGGCGCTGATGTTTGTATTGATCTACAATGGCGTGATCGGCTATATGCCGCCCATTGACCAGTTGAAGAATCCCACGGACAAGTTTGCCTCGACCATCTATAGCGCCGATGGTGTGGAGATGGGCCGCTATTACCGCAGCCGCAGCAACCGCATCTACGTCGATTTTGACGAGATGTCGCCCCACCTGACCGACGCCTTGATTGCCACCGAGGATGCTCGCTTTGACGAGCACTCAGGTATCGATGTGAAGGCCATCGGCCGTGCGATCATCAAGCGCATCATCATGGGTCAGAAGAGTGCGGGCGGTGGCAGTACCATCACCCAGCAGTTGGCCAAGCAGTTGTATTCGCCCGAGAGCCACAACATCTTTGAACGAGCATTGAAGAAACCCGTCGAGTGGGTCATTGCCGTCAAGTTGGAGCGTTATTACACCAAGGATGAGATCATCAAGATGTATTTCAACCAGTTTGACTTCCTCAACAACGCTGTGGGTATCAAGATGGCCTCGGAGGTATATTTTGACAAGGACCCCAAGGACTTGAACATCCAGGAGGCAGCTACGCTGGTGGGTATGTGCAAGAACCCGTCCTATTACAATCCTGTGCGTCATGCCGAACGCACCCGTCAGCGCCGCAACGTGGTATTTGAGCAGATGGTGAAGGCGGGCTACCTGAGCGAGGCCGAGTGTGAGCAGCTCAAGACCTTGCCGCTTGTCATCAAGTTCAAGAAACTCGACCATAACGATGGCCCGGCGCCCTACTTCCGTGAGGAGTTGCGCCGTGTGCTGAGCGCCAAGAAACCCAAACGCAGTGATTACCCCTCGTGGAACCAGCAGGCGTTTATCGATGACTCGGTGGCATGGGAGGTGAATCCCCTCTACGGCTGGTGTAACAAGAACACCAAGCCCGATGGCACTCACTATGACATCTACACCGATGGCTTGAAGATCTACACCACCATCGACTCGCGTATGCAGGATTATGCCGAGAAGGCGGTGCACAAGCACATGAGCAAGACGCTGCAGCCGGCCTTCCTGCGTGAGCGCGGCGGCACCAAGAATCCTTACACCAACAACAAGCAGGAGCTGTCCAGTGCTGGCAAGCAGGCCCTTATCAATGCTGCCATCCGTCATAGTGAGCGCTACCGTGTCTTGAAGAACCAGGGTTTGAGCGATGCTCAGATCATGGAAAACTTCAAGAAACCCGTGCAGATGCACCTGTTCAACTATGAGGGTGGATTTGACGCGCAGATGACGCCGCTTGACTCGTTGCTCTACACCAAGTCGTTCCTGCGCTGCGCCATGATGTCGATGGATCCTGTCACTGGCTTTGTGAAGGCATACGTGGGCGGTCCCAACTTCCGCTTCTTCAAGTATGATATGGTTTCCACTGGTCGTCGCCAGATTGGTTCAACCGTAAAACCCTTCGTCTATTCTCAGGCCATCGAGTTCGGCGGACTGACACCTTGTTCGACCCGTCCTGGTGGCGCACCTAATATTATATGGAATAATGAGGTCTATAACCCCGCCAACGAGGGTAGCGGTGGTGGAATGTCACTGAAGCAGGCTTTGACCTACTCTAAGAACTGGATTTCGGCAGGTTTCATGCGTGGTACCCGCGAGAACTGGATTGAGCGCAATGGCTATTACACCATGACGCCCGAGGAACTGGCCAAGTGGATGCATAGCTTCGGTATCACCAGCTTCCTCGACCCCGTGCCTGCATTGAGCTTGGGCGCTTGCGAGGTCACTTTGCGTGAGATGGTGGCAGCCTATTCGGCGTTTGCCAATGGTGGTATGCGTGTCGAGCCGGTTTATGTTTCCCGCATCACCGACAACCGTGGTAATGTGTTGGCTGAGTTCACAGGTAACCAGACCGAGATCATGAGCGAGGATACCTACCTGAAGATGCTCTCGATGCTGACCAATGTTGTGAACGAGGGTACAGGTGCCCGTCTGCGTTATGCCTATGGCATTACGGCCGACATGGGTGGCAAGACCGGTACAACCAACTTCCACAGCGATGGCTGGTTCATGGGCTTCACCCCTGAACTGGTCACCGGCGTTTGGGTAGGCGGCGAGGAGCGTTACATCCACTTCAACAGTATGGCTATGGGTCAAGGTGCTGAGGCTGCACTTCCTATCCTGGGCTATTTCATGAAGTGGATATACGACGACAAGAACCTGCCTTACAAGCAGAGCACCAAGTTTGAGTTCCCCAAGGACTTCAATCCCTGTGGTGACGAATTGGGCGGCTATGCTGGCAGTGGCGGTGGATACTGGCACGGCGGCGGAGGCGGCGGTGAATCCGGCGGTGAAGGCGGCGGAAACCAAGAAGACGGAGCCACCGAAGGCCTCTTCGACTAAACAAAGATAAAAGGATTTTATAGTAGCATGTATCTATAGTTTCTATAAAATCTATAGCATCTATAGTTTCAAAAATAAAATTGCCACGAGCTTTGTGCCCGTGGCAATTTATTTTTCTATACCTGAAAATGTGATAAGAATCAATCAGGGTAGATTTCTTTCTTGGCGGCTGCCAATGTGTTTTTCATCAGCGAGCAGATGGTCATGGGGCCAACACCGCCGGGAACGGGGGTAATGTACTCACACTTGGGTGCTACCTCGTCAAACTTCACGTCACCGTTCAGGCGGAAACCGCTCTTGGTGGTGGGATCGGCAACACGCGTCGTGCCCACATCGATGACGACTGCACCTTCCTTGACCATGTCGGCGGTGACAAAGTCAGGACGGCCAATGGCTGCAATGATGATATCGGCTGCACGGCACTCGTCCTTAAGGGTCGCTGAGTGGCTGTGGCAGACGGTCACCGTCGAGTCGCCGTACTGTTTCTGGAGCATGAGCTGAGCCATCGGCTTGCCCACGATGTTGCTGCGGCCAAGCACCACACACTTCTTACCCGAAGTGGGGATCTCGTATCGTTGTAACAGGGTGATGATGCCCAGGGGAGTCGCCGAGATAAAACACGGCAGACCCAATGCCATGCGACCAGCGTTCACGGGGTGGATACCGTCAACGTCCTTGCGGTAGTCGATAACGTTAATCACCTTTTGCTCGTCAATGTGCTTGGGCAAAGGCAGCTGTACGATAAAACCGTCAACATCAGGGTCGTTGTTCAGACCACGGATGCAGTCGAGCAGTTGCTCCTCGGTGGTGTCCTCGTCTAAGCGGATGAGTGAAGACTTGAACCCGCACTTCTCGCAGGCAATCACCTTATTTTTTACGTAGGCTTCCGAGCCTCCGTCATGACCCACGAGCACAGCAGCCAGGTGCGGACGCTTCTGGCCTGCGGCTATCATCTGCTCCACCTCGGCCTTAATCTCTTCCTTGATGGTGGCAGCTGTCATTTTTCCGTCTATTAATTTCATTATCGTTTCTTTATCAGTTGTTTACTAATTATCGCTTAAAATCAAGCCACAAAATTACTCATTTTTTGTGAATTAGGACAGCTATACGGCCAACTTTTCAATAATGTTATTGGTTTTGTTGTTTAATGTTGTCACGGCTAGTCCTCATTTTTTCACAATCCCACGAACAACTGGCCACCCCATCACTCCCTGGCGCCAGTCCACAATACAAGTGTCACCGACTTGGATCTGATCATGGATATCATCACCAATGCCAAATGAACTGTTGTCGTCGGTATATCTCCATTCAATCCAGTTGCTGTCATCGCCAACGGCCTTGTCGGTGATGATTGCTGTTCGCTCACGTTGCTCTGGAGTGATATAATAATTCGCCAAAATAGAGAAGACAAACGGGGAACCAATGATTGCTAGTATGGTGAACGGTCCTAACTTGATGTATCCCCGTAGGCGCAGGAATGCGCATAACACGAAAAAGATGAAAAGGATAATCAGGCCTGATGTCAAATTAGTAAACAAATAATAATCTAAAAAATAAAAAAGTTTGGGCAGCTCCATCCGGTCTGATAGTAAGCTTGAAGGCAAGAATGCTATCCAGAATGCTAGTTGTAAAAGGTGGCACCATCCGAGTACATCGTCGTCCTCGTCGTCCTCGATGTCCTCGTCGTCCTCGACGTCCTCGACGTCCTGGGCGCCACCACTGTAGCCCCCCATGAACGCCGGAAACTTAAATTTTAAGCGTAAGAGTTGGATTAGTCCTGGTTCTGAGGCTGTCACAGTAATGCTTTCTTTTTCAACTGTTCTCGTCCTGGGGCATGATGTGTAACCAGCAGTCTTGTCCGTTAATTTGTAGTTAAGGAGTTTGCTCTCATAGTCATAGATATAGACATGTCCTTGATTGTCGACGGCTATAGGTTCAGCATCGTCGATATTATCATTCATGCATAACATGGCGTTAGCCGGAAGGCCATAGCGGTTACAGTTGGTGTAGGCTGTGACCGTTCGCTGGTCGTCGCCACCATTATGCAATTCCCAGAGTAAAAAAGTGAGGGATTCAAGAGGCATTTTGCCGTGGAATGTGACCAGATAATCTTCATCTGTTTGCAACTCTTGAATAGAGGCACTATAGTTCAGTCCGTTGCCACTTTCACTCAGGACAAACCTGTGGAAGTGCTTCATCAGTTGCCTGTAACCTAATCCTTGAACGTGCAGTTTGCCATCGCTGATTAGATATTGTTCATTGTCGTTATTTTTCATGTCTATATGTTATACGGGATCGACGTCGTAATACAGGCGCATGGCCTTCATGCGGGCGTCGGCGGTTATCATTTGTTCGTAAAGGTCGCGCAGGATCTTCTTGACCTTGGTCATCGAGGCTGCGGTTTCCATCTTGAGGGTCACCTGGCGGATGTACATGTTCTGAACACGAGCCACGAAGGGTGCCATTGGCCCTAACACGCGTGAGCCGAAGACTTGCCTCAACAGACCACTGTAGCGCACGGCCAATTCGCCCACTGTGGCGTCATCGCGGTGCTTGAGGTAGATGTTGATGACCTTGGTAAACGGGGGGTAACCAAACTGCTTGCGGTCGGCCAGTTCGTGATGGTAAAAGCCCTCATAGTCATGGGCTTGTACATATTTGATGACATCGTGGTCGGGTTGGCTGGTCTGGATGATGACTTGCCCCTGCTTGTGGGCGCGTCCGGCGCGTCCAGACACCTGTTCCAGCATGTCGAAGGCCCGCTCGTGGCTGCGAAAGTCCGGGAAATTGATCATTGTGTCGGCATTGAGAATGCCCACGATGCTCACGGCGTCAAAGTCCAAACCCTTGGTCACCATCTGGGTGCCCACGAGGATGTTGGTGCGATGGGTCGAGAATTCGTCGATGATGCGGTCGTAGCTGTTCTTGCTGCGCGTGGTGTCCAGGTCCATGCGCGAAATCTTTTCGTCGGGGAACAAAGCCTCGATGTCGTCTTCAATGCGCTCGGTGCCGTAGCCAATAATCTCTAAACCAGGCAACTGGCATGCGGGACACAGGTCGGGCAGGGGAATGGTGTAGCCGCAATAGTGGCACACCAGGCTTCGGCTGTGCTTATGGTATGTGAGCGATACGTCGCAATTTTCGCACTTGGGTACACTGCCGCACTCCTTGCAGCGCACCATCGGCGAATAACCGCGGCGGTTCTGGAACAGGATCACCTGTTCACCATCGGTTAATGCCTTTCGGCAGTTGGCAATGAGTTCGTTGCTGAACATGCCATGCATCTCGCGGCGCTTGCGGGCGTCGATAGTGTCGATGACCTTGACATCCGGCATCTTGATGTCGCCGTAACGTGTCATCAGCTTCACCAACCCATAGTGCCCGGCCAGCGCATGGTAATAGACCTCGATGGCTGGGGTGGCCGACCCCAGAACGGTCTTGGCACCATGTTTCTGGGCCAGTATCAGTGCGGCGTTGCGCCCGTTGTATCGTGGCGCGGGATCCTGCTGCTTGTAACTGCTGTCATGCTCCTCATCGACGATGACGAGTCCCAGGTTGGAGTAGGGGAGGAATACCGATGAGCGCACACCAATAATCACGCACGGCTCGCTTGTATCCAGCAGGCGCTTCCAGATATCGACACGCTCGTTGTCGCTAAACTTGGAGTGATAAATGAGCAGTTTGTCGCCAAACACGCGCCTTAATCTGCGGGTCAACTGCGTGGTCAACGCTATCTCGGGCACGAGGTAGAGCACCTGTTTGCCCAGACTCAGGGCATCATTGATGAGGTGCATATAGACTGACGTCTTACCGCTACTGGTAACGCCGTGGAGCAGGGTGATGGCATGTTCCCGCATGGACTGGTGTATCTCGTCGTAGGCCCGTTTCTGTTCCTCGCTCAGTGTTGGTGGTTCCTCCAGCACACTGCCCAAGTCGGCAAAACGGTTGATTTCCTTCTTGTAAACCTCAAACATACCGCGCTTTACAGCTTCGTGCAGCACTGCACTGCTCACTCCTGCCCGCTTGAGCAGGTTATCCTTGCTTACCTCACGCACGTCACCGCTCTGCAGCCAGCGTGATAAATCCAGGTAGGCCAGCAGTAACGCTTCTTGTTTGGGTGCCCGTTTGAGTTGGTCAAAGAATTGATGTAGAGCCTGTTCGTCTTCACGAGCGACGGTCAGACGTACGCAGGGCTCAGTCTTGGGACGGTAATTATCGACCACGCGTTCGCTCACGTGCAGGGCATCCAGGTCCAACAAGTGGCTGACATTGCGTTCTACGGTCTTGAATCCTGTTGCACGGGCAATTTCGGCAATCTGAACGCGTCCACGTTGGGCCGTGAAGTCCAGAATAACGCGTTCGCGGTCAGTCAGCTGGCCGGGTTCACTCTCCTCGAAGTCGGGATTGGCACTGATGGTGGTCTCGCTCTCAACTTTCAGCCCCGAGGGCACCGCAGCCTTATACACCTCACCCATCGTGCACAGGTAATAGTCGGCGATCCATTGCCAGAAGTCCAGCTGGGGATGGCGCAGAATGGGTTTGTCGTCAAGTGTACCCAATATCTCCTTCACATCATAACCTTTAGGTTCCCGATCATGCAAGGACACCACAATGGCAGTGAAGATCTTCTTGCGGCCAAAGGGTACCAGCACACGCATCCCGATGGAGAGCGTCAGGCCCTCAGGAATGCGGTAAGTGTAGGTGCCGGGAAGGGCTAAAGGTAGCAATGTTTCGGCAAATTTGGGCATATTTTGACTAACTTAAATTATCGCTTTAAACTTATAATTTATTTCTTATGATATTCAATTATTTAATAATATAATGTAATATATTATTACTAAAATTGTAACGTATTATTTTGACTTAAATAATCACTTTAATTGATTATTAACAATCTACTGATATACAATGCAATTGTCACTATTTGTCAAGATATTGGTGATAAATCTGGTTTTCTTTGTCAGCAGTGGCCGTCCAGCTCACTTCAGGGGGCAGCTGTTGGTCAATGCCGCCACGCAACAATTCAACAGCGCGGGCGGTGAAACGCTCCACAAAAATGTCTCCCAAATCGATGGCGTTTTCACGCCCAACGGCTTCGGCGGTGCCGATAACGTTGGTGGCTACCACATGGGCACCGCAGGACAAAGCCTCAATAACAACGAGGGGCAGACCTTCCAAGCTGCTGGGCAACACGAGCAGGTCAACACAGTTTAGCAGGTCGGGAATTTCCTCGGGAGGCACCTTGCCGGTGAAGTGGCACTTCACGCCTTTCGCGGCCATGAGCTGCTTGGTCTCTTCGAGCTGTATGCCATCGCCTATTGCCCAGAATTCCAATTCGTTGTCATATCGTTCTTCAATCTTTTGATAAATATAGGGCAGCATGGTCACATTCTTTACGGGCTCAAATCGTCCAACGAAGGCAACGACCTTTTTGCCGTTCTCGATACCATATTTTTCCTTCATCAGTGCGCGCTGTTCGTCGCTATAGCGCTTGAACTGTTCGCTGGCACCATTGAGCAGAATCTCGGCGGGGAAACCGTCTGTCAGTTCGGCATGCGCCTTATCAAGTAAGCCTTGACTCACGAAGAAATTGCAAGTGGCCTGATGCAGCAGCTTGATAGTCAATTCTTTAATCATTGGGTCTCGGGGAGGATCTGTGTAGATGCTGGCGCCGTGCCAGGTAATAAAGCAGGGGATATGCAGCTTCTTGCCGGCGAAAACGGCGGCGTGGCCCATGATGCGGTCGTGGGCACTCACCAGATCATGGCCGCGCATCTCCCAACCCAGGCGGTGCAGGCGGCGCATCAATGCCCTCGGGGGCTTGTGGAAGAGGCGGTGAATGATGGCATCGGTCCAGCGGCGACGGAACCAGGTGACATGTACCCGAACGCCGTCGGCATCAATCTCATCGGGGCGGAAAGCCACGCGTTTGGTATGGCGAAGGCGGCGCATCAGCCACCCGTCATATACCTGTAGCATATACACATCTATCTTGTAATCAGCTATTTGCTGCAAGTATTTCACACGGCTGATGACCGCATTGAATACGCCCAGCCGTCGGTTGATATCACCCTCAAAGAGTACTGCAATCTGTTTCATAGCACTGTGGTTGTTTTGGTCAAGCAAATTTACACATCTTTTGCCACCTGTGCAAGACGGGACTGCCAATTCGGTGAAAAATGGCACAAAAAAAAGAGGTCAAGCTTTCGCTCAACCTCCTGTTTAGTAGCGGGAGCCAGACTCGAACTGACGACCTTTGGGTTATGAGCCCAACGAGCTGCCACTGCTCCATCCCGCAATTTGCGAGTGCAAAATTACTACATTTTCCCGACCTGGCAAGACATTTACCCCAAAAAATGTGTTTTTTAACATATTTTTACTGAAAACAGTAGTGTTTTCGTGTCAAATCAGACCTAAAAAACCGCGCTACCCTATTAAAACGGGTAGCGCGGTAAAGCGGTTCAGATTATATTTCCAATCGTTTAAAGGCCGATTTTCTTGAAGAAATCGTTGCCCTTGTTGTCCACAAGGATGAAGGCGGGGAAGTCCACGACGCGGATTTTCCAAACGGCTTCCATACCCAGCTCGGGATATTCAACGCACTCGATGCTCTTGATGCTCTCCTGTGACAGGATGGCTGCGGGGCCACCGATGCTACCCAGGTAGAAACCACCATGCTTCTTGCAGGCGTCGGTCACCTCCTGGCTGCGGTTACCCTTGGCAATCATCACCATGCTGCCGCCCAAGCTCTGGAACAGGTCCACATAGGGATCCATGCGGTTGGCTGTCGTCGGTCCCATTGAGCCACAGGGCATTCCTTTAGGAGTCTTGGCGGGGCCAGCGTACAATACGGGATGGTCCTTGATGTACTGGGGGATACCCTCACCGCGGTCATAGCGCTCTTTCCACTTGGCGTGGGCGATGTCACGGCCCACGATGATGGTGCCGCTCAGCGATACGCGGGTCGATACGGGGTATTTGTCGAGGATGGCGAGCGTCTCGCTCATCGGGCGGTCCAGGTCAATCTTGATGCCGTCGCCCTCGCCAGCCTGACGCAGCTCTTCGGGAATCAATTCGGTGGGCTTGTCGTCGAGTTTCTCAATCCACACGCCGTCCTTGTTGATTTTAGCCTTGATGTTACGGTCGGCACTGCAGCTCACGCCCAGACCAATGGGGCAGGATGCGCCGTGGCGGGGCAGACGAACGATGCGCACGTCGTGGGCCATGTACTTGCCGCCGAATTGAGCGCCCAAGCCAATCTTGTAAGCTTCTTCGAGCACCTGCTTCTCCAACTCAATGTCGCGGAAGGCACGGCCGGTCTCGTCGCCCGTGGTAGGCAGGTTGTCGTAGTAGTGGGTGGATGCCAACTTGACGGTCAGCAGGTTCTTCTCGGCACTGGTGCCGCCAATGACAAAGGCGATGTGATAGGGCGGGCAGGCTGCCGTACCCAGAGTGCGCATCTTATCAACCAGGAAGGGAACCAGCGTACCGGGGTTCAGCACGGCCTTAGTCATCTGGTACAGATAGGTCTTGTTGGCACTGCCGCCACCCTTGGTAACGCACAGGAAGTGGTATTCCATACCCTCGGCGCACTCCAGGTCGATCTGGGCGGGCAGGTTGCAGCGGGTGTTCACCTCTTCATACATGCTCAACGGGGCATTCTGCGAGTAACGCAGGTTCTCCTGGGTGTAGGTGTTATAGACGCCGCGGGCAAGGGCTTCCTCGTCACAGAATCCTGTCCATACCTGCTGTCCCTTCTCGCCGTGGATGATGGCGGTGCCGGTGTCCTGGCACAGGGGAAGCTGGCCCTTGGCGGCAACTTCGGCGTTACGCAGGAAGGTCAGTGCCACATACTTGTCGTTGTCGCTGGCCTCAGGGTCGCGCAGGATCTTGGCCACCTGCTCGTTGTGGGAACGGCGCAACAGGAAGTTCACGTCGCGGAAAGCCTGCTGAGCGAGCATCGTCAGCGCCTCGGGCTCGATTTTCAGGATGGGTTTGCCCTCAAACTCGCCCACCGACACATAGTCACTGGTGAGTTTGTAGTATTCAGTGTCGTCTTTGCCCAACTGGAACATGGGCGCATAGCGGAATTCGGGATTGTTTGCCATAAGAATGTTTAGCTTTTTAAAAATTTATTGAGTTGTTGGTTAATGTTATCATTTCTTGCCGCAAAGGTAACCATTTTTCTTCAAATTACAAAGACTGCTCTTCGAATCCCAATCGCCTGAAATCATCGGGCAGGGGAGCAGTGATGTCGATTTCCTTGCCACTCACGGGGTGGGTGAAGCGGATGCGGTGAGCCTGCAGTGAGATGCCCCCATCGGGGTTACTGCGCGGGGCGCCATACTTGAGGTCACCCTTAATGGGGCACCCGATGGCCGACAGTTGCGCCCTTATCTGGTGCTTGCGTCCCGTAATGAGGTCAACCTCCAGCAGCCAGTATCGCTGACTGGCGGCGATGATGCGGTAGTTGAGAACAGCCTTCTGGTGGCCCTCGCGTGGCACGATGCTCACGTGGGTCTTGTTGTTGCTTTCCACGCTCTTGAGGTAGTGGGTGAGGGTGCCCTCGGGTTCGGGCGGCTCCTTGCCTACCACGGCCCAGTAGGTCTTGTGCACCTCGCCCTTGCGGAATAGTTCGTTCATGCGCGACAACCCCTTGCTGGTCTTGGCCATCACCACCAGACCGCAGGTGGGACGGTCGATGCGGTGGGTCACGCCCAGGAACACATTGCCGGGCTTGTTGTATTTCTCCTTGATCCACGCCTTCACCGTGTCGATGAGCGTCGGGTCGCCCGTGCGGTCGCCCTGCACCAGTTCTCCTGCGCTCTTGTTGACAATGATGATGTGGTTGTCGTCATATACGATTTCCATGTCTCGGTAGATAATAGCGCTCGCCATCGGTGGTTCGCAGTGCAAAGTTACATTGTTTTCCGCAAATTCCTGCTTGTTAAGCAGACAAAAATCTAATTATGATTTTTACCGAAACTGGTTATTTTTTTGATTCTGAGCGGATTATTGGGTTTTGGGTAGCATTTTGATAAAAAAATTCGAAAAGTTTTTTACACTTTTACACTTTATTTAAAAAAAAACATATAACTTTGCAAGCCTTCTTTTTTAGATGTGTAGTTAAGAAACAAAGAAAATGTGATATTCAATCCGTTGTAGGGATTGATAATAATGCTATCTTGAGCGCCTGAGGGGACAACCTTTGCTTTGGGCGGATGGATATTTGATGTTTTGAAGCGATACAGTCGAATAAAAGATGGAAAACCAAACAACCGCAAACTTATAAAACATTAATAATTAATCAATTAAACTAAAACTTATGAGTCTAAAACATTTTCTCTTGTTCCTTGTCATGGCTATGGCCACGCTTGGCGCTTCGGCACAGGTGAGTGGTACGGTCTTAGACGAGAACAATGATCCTGTCATCGGCGCCTCGGTCGTTCAGCAGAGCAATCCCAAGAACGGCACGGCTACCGATATGGACGGTCATTTCACCTTGAATGTGCCTGCTGGCACTAAGATTAAAGTTACTTATCTGGGTTATGAGGATGCAGTTCTTGCTGGTAAGGCTGGCATGACTATTGTTCTCCAACTCAAGGCCACATCCATTGGTGAGGTCGTGGTAACTGGTTACCAGAAGGTGGATACACGACTCTTTACTGGTGCAACCCAGAAGGTTGACGCCGAGAAGACAAAGCTCTCGGGTGTCGCCGACATCAGCCGTGGTTTGGAAGGCCGCGCTGCGGGTGTGCAAGTACAGAACGTGTCCGGTACCTTCGGTACGGCTCCCAAGATCCGCGTGCGCGGTGCTACCTCTATCTACGGTAGCTCCAAGCCTCTGTGGGTTGTGGACGGTGTAGTTCTTGAGGACAACGTGGACATCAGCGCCGATGATCTCTCGTCGGGTGATGCCAACACGCTGATTGCATCGGCTGTCGCTGGTCTTAACGCCGACGATATCGAGAGCTTCCAGATCCTGAAGGACGGTTCCGCTACTTCAATCTATGGTGCTAAGGCTAACGCTGGTGTGATCGTTATCACCACCAAGACGGGTCGCAAGGGTACGAGCTCAATCAGCTACACCGGTGAGTTTACCTATCGCTTGAAGCCCAACTATCGTGACTTCAACATTTGTAACTCACAGGAGCAGATGAGTATCTTGCGTGAAATGGAGCAGAAGGGCTGGCTGGAGTATGCCAACCTCGTGAACAGCACCACTTCTGGTATCTATGGCCAGATGTACACCTTGATGGACACATACGATCCCGCAACGGGAACCTATGCCCTGCCTAACACACAGAATGACCGCAACCATTATCTGCGTGAGGCTGAGATGCGTAACACCAACTGGTTCGACCTGTTGTTTAACGACAACATCATGCAGAACCACTCGGTGAGCATTTCGGGCGGTACCGACAAGGGTTCGTTCTACACCTCGGCTTCGGTGATGACCGATCCCGGATGGTACAAGAGCAGCCGTGTCGAGCGTTACACCTTCAACGCTAACGCGATCTACAACTTGACTGACAAGATTAAAATTAAGATTCTGAACAGTGACAGTTTCCGTGAGCAGAAGGCTCCCGGTACCTTGAGCCAGAATGTTGACGTTGTGAACGGTGAGGTAAGGCGTGACTTCGATATCAACCCCTACAGCTTCTCCTTGAACACCGCCCGCACCGTTGACCCCAACCAGCGTTATGTGCGCAACTACACCAGCTTCAACATCTTTGACGAGTTGGAGCAGAACTATATCGACTTGAACGTTACCGACCTGAAGTTCCAGGGTGAGCTTAATATCAAGCCCATCATCTCTTCGAATCAGACGCTCGAGTTCAACTTGCTGGGTTCTATGCGTGTGGCTACCACCGAGCAGAACCACTATGTGTTGGACAACAGTAACCAGGCAATGGCCTATCGTGCTGGTATCGACCCCGAGAACGCCCTTATCCGTGCGTCCAACTCCTACCTCTACACCGACCCCGATGTCAAGAACGGTCTTCCTGAGACTGTCCTCGACAAGGGTGGTATGTTGTTCTACAACAAGTATCACAACAAGACCTTCACCTTCCGTGCATCGGGTCAGTACATGAAGGACTTCAACAATGGTCAGCACATGCTTAACCTGTTTGCCGGTATGGAGGCTATCCGCTTCGACCGCTACAGCCAGGCATTTGATGCGTGGGGCATTGTATATGCAAACGGTAACCTGCCCTTCATGAACTACAAGCTCTTCAAGCAGATGCAGGAGGAGAATGGTGCCTACTTCAGCGTTGGTGAATACCACCGCCGCGACATGGCTTACTTTGCTAATGCCAACTACGCTTTGCTGGGCCGTTACATCTTGAACGGTACCATCCGTTATGAGGGTTCTAACCAGATGGGCCGCACCTCGCAGAGCCGCTGGCTCCCCACCTGGAATGTTTCGGCAGCATGGAACCTCTATGATGAGCCGTTCTTCCAGAACCTCGCCTTGAGCAAGAAGGCCCTGACCTATGCTAAGCTGCGTCTGAGCTACTCGCTGACCGCCGAGAGCGGCCCCACCAGCGTAGCTAACGCCGAGGCTCTTTATTATCCCACCCGTCCCTGGCGTCAGGAGCTTCCCACCTATGAGATGGCACTTCAGCTGAGCGGTCTGGGTAACAGTGAGCTCACCTACGAGAAGAAGCATGAGTTTGACCTTGGTGTTGACCTCGGTTTCCTCTACAACCGCATCAACCTGGTATTTGACTGGTACTTCCGTAACAACTTCGACCTGATTGGTCTCATCCGCACCCAGGGTGTCGGTGGTGATACCAACAAGTATGGTAACGTGGCCGAGATGAAGTCACATGGTGTTGAGTTCACCATTTCTTCTCGCAACATCGAGCCCAGCCGTGCCGACGGTTTCGCTTGGAGCACCGACTGGACATTCTCCTATGCAGTGACCGAGATCACCAAGCTGCAGTCCCGTTCACGCGTCGTTGACCTGGTAACCGGTAGCGGTTTCCCCTTGCAGGGTTATCCCCACCGTGCCATCTTCTCGATTCCTTACGCTGGTCTGGATGCTCACGGTATGCCCCTCGTTTATGACGAGAATGGTGACATCACCAATGGTTGGTTCAACTTCCAGAACTTTGACAACCTGGGCTTCCTCAAGTATGAGGGTCCCGTTGATCCCACGATCACTGGTGGTTTTGGTAACAACTTTGATTGGAAGGGCTTCCACCTGAACGTGTTCATGACCTACGCCTTTGGCAACAAGCTGCGTCTTGACCCGACCTTCCGTGCAGGTTATAGTGACTTGACCTCGTTCACCAAGGACTTCAAGAACCGTTGGGTTCTCCCCGGTGATGAGGCTGTGACCGACATTCCCGCAATTGCATCGCGTCGTCAGGTTTACTCCAACGACTATCTGGGTATGGCCTACAGTGCTTATAACTACAGCACCGTTCGCATCGCCGATGGTGGTTTCATCCGCCTGAAGGAGGTTTCTTTGACCTATGACATTCCCAAGTCGCTGATTGCACGCCTGCGCATGACCACCGCATCTGTAAAGCTGGCTGCTACCAATATCTGCCTGCTCTATGCCGACAAGAAGCTCAACGGACAGGATCCCGAGTTCTTCAACAGTGGTGGTGTTGCTTCGCCCACGCCCAAGCAGTTTACCCTTACCCTGCGTTTGGGCATGTAATTGATGTTCCACATTATATATAATATAAAGATTATGAAACTACGATATAAAATCTTATTCGTTGGGTTAGCACTGATTGCTTTGTCCTCTTGTAAGGACTTCCTTGAGAAAGTGCCCGATACCCGTGTATATCTCGTGAACCTTGATCAGCTTGAGCAGCTGCTTGTTACTGGTTACACCCAGAGCAACTACGCTCTTGTTGGTGAAATGTCGAGTGATAATGTGGTTGACAACAACTCGCCCAGTGATGAGGGTGTGCGTTATCACTTGAGTTCTTATGACCAGTTCGATGAGGAGGTTTATGCCTGGCAGGACGTAACGATGGACATCAGTGACAACGATACTCCGTCAGGCGTGTGGAGTGGCTGCTATGCCGCCATCGCTGCTGCCAATGCCGTTCTTGAGAAAATCGAGGAATTTGAACAGGTTGGAGAAATCGAGGGTGAGCCTATCAAGGCCACTGACCGTGCTCGCATGGACGCTATCAAGGGTGAGGCTTACATGATCCGTGCCTATCACCACTACATCTTGGCCCAGGTATTCTGTATGCCTTATCGTGGACCGGAAATCAGCAAGACTTTGCCTGGTATCCCCTATGCCACCAAGCCCGAGACCGAGCTGGATCCCAAGTATGACCGTGGTACCCTGCAGGAAACCTACGACAAGATCGAGGCCGACCTTCTGCTTGGTTTGAAGTATGTTTCCGAGGACTTCTACTCAGTACCCAAGTATCACTTCAATATTGCATCATCCAATGCTTTTGCAGCCCGTTTCTATACTGTAAAGCGTGAGTATGACAAGGTGGTACAGTATGCTACCGCTGCCTTCAAGGGCAATGACCCCAGCACCATGCGTAATGACTTCTGGGATCAGACCGACTTCTACTATTACAGCGACATCGCCCGCTACTACAGCAGTGTGGACCGTCCCGGTAACTTCATGATGATTGGTACCTACAGCACTTGGGACCGTCGTTTCTACGGCTACCGCTTCTCCTGCAACCGTGACGCCCTGCGTGGCTCTATCCAGGGACCTGGCCCGTCTTGGGAGAACTGCAAGTGGACTTACCGCAATGGTAAGGATAAAATCTCCTTCTCGATGATGCCTTGCTATCAGTACTTCTGCGCAAGTGCAGGTCTCGAGTATGGTGCATTCTTTGTGGGCAACTGCTTCGAGCAGTTTGAGTACACCGACAAGGTGGCCGGTATCGGTTACGTGCACATGGTACGTCCCGAGTTCACCAGTCAGGAAGTCATCCTGCTGCGTGCCGAGGCTAACCTCTTCTTGGGCAACATCGACGCTGCCTTCGAGGATCTCTACCTCTGGAACCACGAGCACCTGCTGACCGACGAGTCTCGCAATGGTCAGATGACCGAACTGAGCAAGGAGCAGGTTGTGAACTTCTACGGCTGTTATGACAACCCCAACCGCCGTGATCCCGGTTTCGGTATTGTCAAGAAGTTCCATATCGACGAGGTATGCCCGAGCGACAAGTATCATCTCACTGACGCGATTGAGCCTTACATGCAGTGTGTACAGCACTTCCGCCGCATCCAGATGATTCACCTGGGTAACCGCTGGTTCGACATCAAGCGCTACGGCTTTGATGTGACCCACAAGATGGGCATCAGTGAAGTTCTGCACCTTGATGTGCTTGATGACCGTTATGCCATCCAGATCCCGAGCGAGGTAGTTGGTGCCGGTTTGGACCCCAACCCCCGCAAGACTGTGAAGGCTGAAAATAGCCTTGTTGTGGACAAGGGCGCTTATATTCGCCAATAATAAAAATTGAAGAATACAATGAAAAAGATTCAATATTATATCTCAGCTTTGCTGCTCGTGGCAGTTGCTGCCATGTCGTTAACCTCATGTGGCGAGGACAAGTTGGGCCCGACGATTTTCCCCGATGTTGACGAGACGCTCGATCCCAACTCGCACAGCTATCAACTTGACAAGTTCCTCAGGACCAATTATCTTGAGAAATATAACTTGACATTCCTCTACAAGATGCCGGACATCAGCACCAACATGAACTATAACCTGGTGCCTGCCGATTATACCAACTCGGTTGACCTGGCTGTCCTGTGTAAGCACTTGTGGTTTGACGTGTATGATAAGGTGGCCGGTAGTGACTTCCTTAAGCTCTATGGTCCCCGCATTATCCTGTTGGTGGGTTCACCTGCCATCAATGCTGACTCTGGTTCTGAGACCGTTGGTCTTGCCGAGGGTGGTATCAAGATCACCTTGTTCAAGGTGAACTCGATGAATGTCGCCAACTTCCAGCAGATGAACGATCTGTATTTCCACACGATGCACCATGAGTTCGCTCACATTCTGCATCAGACCAAGACCTATCCCACCGAGTTTAACACCATCTCTGTTGGTCGTTATGACCCCAACAACTGGCAGTACCGTGGTGACGAGGTGACTTCACTGGGCTTTGTGACTCCTTATGGCTCAAGCGAGTATCGTGAGGACTTTGCCGAGACCATTGCTTGTTTCATCGTTTACACCGAGACCGAGTGGAACAGGTTGCTCGAATTGGCATCTCGTGGCTGGGCTACCTCGGCTAGCGATGATGACCTGGATGCTGTTTACTACAGTTACTACTACTATCCCAACAATGACAACGAGCAGGAAATCACCTACGTGGATGAGCGCTATGTGATTACTGTAGAAGACGAGGACGGTACTGTTCACCTGTACTATCGCAATGAGCGTGACAAACAGGGTAACCGCATCGTTGTCTATGAGGTAGAGGATAAGGATGGTATCGACGGAAGGGATGCAATCCTCCAGAAGGTACAGATTGCTCGCCAGTGGTTCCACGATGCATGGAATGTGGATCTCGACGCCCTGCGTGAAGAGGTTCAGACCCGCCAGGCAACCTATTGGGAGAAAATGGATGAGTTGCGCCAGATGGTCTATGGCATTCAGTAATGTTTCACCTTTAACTGATGAAAAAAGAAATGAAAAAGTTTTTTAATATTTCATTGTTGACGATCGTCGCTCTGTCATCATTATCGCTGGCTTCGTGCAAGAATGAGATTGATAATATTTTTGACGAGGATGCTGTTATCCGTCTGGATAGGGCAAAAGCCGAATATAGCGACATCTTGACCGACAAGGGTGGTAAGTGGCAGTTAGAGTACTATGCCAATGGCAATGAGCCTGGTTATATTTACCTGATGACTTTCTCCAAGGACGGTTCGGTGACCATTGCTGGTAACAACAAGTGGATCAACTATGTTCAGTCTGGTTCGATGAACCTGCCCGCCTTTGGTAGTGCAGTTTCGATGTGGGAGGTGATTGCCGACAACGGCCCCGTCCTCTCGTTCAATACTTACAACAAGTATTTCCACATCTTTGCCGATCCCTATGACATCCCCAGTGTTGGTGGTGCAACCTCCGACAACGATGTCAATGAGAACGGTTACGGTCACGAGGGTGACTATGAGTTTGACCTCATGAAGTACTCGGGCGATACCCTTTACCTCACCGGTAAGAAGTATAACCTGAACATGATCATGACCCGTGTTCCTCAGACCGTTGACGACGAGGTCTATATGAATGAGGTTGTTGCTATGGCCGACTCGTTCTTCAATGCCAAGGTGCCCCAGGTTTACATCAACCTGCCGAACGGCGTGCGCTGGATCGTTAAGAACGGTGCCACCAGCATCCTGAAGATGTTCCGTGAGGATGCCGACGAAATTTCGACAGCCGAAGAGCACAATGTAATCATCACCCATGACGGCCTCTCGTTTATGGATCCCCTCACCATCGATGGTTACACGATTCAGAACTTTACCCGCCAGGCCGATGGCTCACTGTTGTGCCGTGATGACAATCAGACGACGATGACCGCCGACCACCTGTCGATCGTGTTCTCTAACACTAATCTGATATGGAGGTCTGAACTCAAGGCAGTGGGTGGCAAGTATGCTGACTTGGTTACCCAGCTCGCCGACGAGTTGAAGGCTTACAACAAATCGACACTCCAGTATGCTCAGATCGAATATGACCCCGAGACTAAGATATTCAAGTTCTTGTTCAACGTCAAGAAGGGTTCGGTGAAGTACAATCCCACCTATTACATGACGATGGAGGTTATTAACGATACCCAGGTGAAATTCAATGTTGCTGCCGAGGGTGACAGGATGGGCGAGACTTACGCTTCCAAGTGTCCCTCGATGAGAGCAATTGTTGACGGACTGGGTGCTGGAACGATTGATCTCTCGGCTAACTCCTTGCTGGCTCCGGTTAACATGAAGACCGCTGAGAGTGGTAACGCCAATAACTATGTGATCTGGAATCTCCAGTAAAGTGATTTAAAAACCACAACCAGGGCATGACCCTGATAGTGATGCCCTGGTTGTTTCTCAATGAAAAATAATTCACTATTTATTAACATAATAAATTCATTAAACGTTTATGAAAAAATTCTTACTTTTAGCAGCCGCTGCACTCGTCTTTACTGGCGCTAATGCACAACTCCTCAGGGGTACTAAGACTGCTGCCCATTTCAATCCCCAGAAGCAGGTTTGCAATTTGCAGTCTGCCGTTGCTCCCACCATGGAGATGAAGCAGGCCACCGCTGAAGAAAAGGCTAACTATAAGAAGGCTCCCAAGAAAGCCGGTTATATTGAGCCTTATTATCTGCGTCCTGCTGGTGCTTTCTTCTCACCGTTTATCGCTGTTGACGGTTGCGGTTTTTACTCTTATGGTGACTGGACGTTCCTGTTGACCAAGCCCTTTGCTGATTATACCTGGAAGGGTGATGCCTATGGTGATGATGGCTCCTATACTTATGTATGGCAGTTCTATGACAGAGGCGAAGAGTACTTTGATATCGATACCAAGGATTTGACCTATTCCTCCTTCTTCACTGTTGATGATGCTCCTATCTTCAACATGGTTGAGGGCGACCCCTATAGCACTGATTCCAAGTGGTATAGCTATCAGATGAAGAACTATGTCATGGGTGGTACCGAGGAGAATCCTATTCCCGAGGATGAGTTCATCGTGCAGGTTCTTTCTGTAACCAACTCCGCTATGTATGACGATGACATGGAGTTCCTGCTGACCAGCAAGACCATGGTTAACGGTGGCCGCTTTGGTAACGTTTCTGACGGTTCTATCACTCGCTTCACTGGTGCAACTCCTTACGGCAACAATCAGTATGGCTGGTGGTTCGGTAAGAATGCTTCGCACATCGACGGTATGGCTCAGATTTTTGAGAAACCCTCACACCCCTACATGCTGAAGAACGTTTATCTGCAGGCTTACACCGACATGGTTGTAACCGAGAACGTCAAGATGAAATGTAAGGTTTACAAGCTGGATCAGATCCCCGACTACATTGACGGTGATAACGTTGCTCTGCCCGAGGTTCCTGGTGAGCTCGTCGTTACTGGTGAGGCTCTGGTTACCCCGCAGACTGCCAACGACAAGAATGGTCTGATTACCTTCACCCTCTACGGCTTTGACGAGGATGATCCCGAGCTGACCTACGAGTACACCCCGACCATTGACTATCCCATCATGATTTGTATCGAGGGTTACAATGATCCCGATATGGAAGGCCTCAAGGACTTCTCGTCTTTCGTTTCCACCGACTGGAATACCGACGAGGGTTATGGTGAGCTGGCTTATCTCAAGTACCCGATTAATGCGATTGAGTATGACGAGAACGGTGATACCATCTGGATGGAAGATGGTAGTGGTAGGCCCAAGACCTATTTCACTGGTGAGTATTACTGGAGTGGTCTGAACAACTTCTTCCAAGGTCCCATGGAGATGAAGACTGGCCTCATGATCATGATTGCTATCGAGAACCCCTACCTGACTTACTACTGGGATAGCAAGGGTGAGTACACCTTCCCCGATGAGGGTGGTCTGATGGAGGAGACGATTGAGTATAGCGACACCACCGTCGTTTCTACCAGTATCGACTTCTTCTCCTCGATTCCTAGCGAGGATGGTGACTGGACAATCACTTGGAATGGCAGCGACGACCTTCCCGCTTGGCTTGACATCACGCTCGAGGATGTTCAGACCTTTGAGACAGGTACTGTTGTAAACTGCCAGGTAACCGCCGAGCCTCTTCCCGAAGGTCTGCCCTATCGTGAGGCTGTGATCCGCTTTGAGGTTCCTGGTGACTACAAGGAGTTCACCTTCATGCAGGGTGTCAAACCGGAACCCAAACCTCTGCGTGGTGACGTGAACGGTGACGGCGAGATTAACATCGCTGACATCAACGCTCTTATCGACATTATCCTGGGCGGTACCGACAACACTGAGGGTCGCTCGGATGTGAACGAGGATGGTGAGGTGAATATCGCCGACATCAATGCCGTTATCGACATCATCCTGAACTCGTAATGATGAACTTCCTAGAACTGAAAATTATTACAGTTTCTTAACATATCATCTATTACCAGTAGAGACGGGAAGCCTGATAGAAGGTCTCCCGTCTCGTTTTTTTGTGTTTATGGGAGTTTTTTTGTAACTTTGCAGGAATGAATGAGCAACAAGATATTACAGCTTTGAAGGCGGTTCGCATAACTGCCATGCGCCAGACGGTTTACCATGACCTTATGGAGAAGTTCGAGAATCCGATTGAGCACACTTGCGACATCTGCATTGGGCAAGAGTTCATTTCGGTGGACGGTAAGCGACCTGATGGCTTGTGTGAGAGCGCATGGGAATCAATGCGCCCCTTTGTTGAGGCCCTGGCCCGTGGTGAGGGAAACTTCTACGACGGCTGGATGCAGAATCCCCACTCGGCGATGATTTCCTGCAACGACGGTTTTCGTCCCGTCTCATTCTATCTAGAAACTCTAGATAATCTGGAAAAATGATTAACTAACAATTGCAATGATATGAACATCAAATCTGCCGAATTCCAAATCAGCAACAGCGACTACCGCAAGTGTCCTGACACCTCGTTGCCCGAGTATGCCTTCATCGGTCGCAGTAACGTGGGCAAGTCGTCGCTCATCAATATGCTCACGGGACGCAAGGCCCTGGCCAAGACCAGTGCTACCCCGGGCAAGACCATGCTCATCAACCACTTCCTCATCAATGGCCAGTGGTATATTGTCGATCTGCCTGGCTATGGCTTTGCCAAGCGCAGCAAGGAGGAACGCGATAAGTTGTGGCGCATGATCCAGGGCTATGTGCTGGGACGTGAGCAGATGACTAATCTCTTTGTCCTTGTGGACAGCCGCATCAAGCCGCAGAAGATTGACTTGGAGTTCATGGAGTGGCTCGGCGAACATGGCGTGCCGTTCTCCATCGTGTTCACCAAGATGGACAAACTCGGAAAGGTGGCTGGACCAGCTGCCGTCGAAGAGTATAAGAAGGTACTGCGCAAGACCTGGGAGGAATTGCCTCCCGTATTCATGACTTCGAGCGAGGATGCTCGTGGCCGTGACGAATTATTGAACTACATCGACGCTATTAACCAGGAATTGAAACAGCAATGAGAAAGACTTTAATTCTGCTGTCTGCACTTGTGGCTATGACGGCTATGGCTCAGAGCCACCGCGAGGTGATGTTGAATGAAGGCTGGCAGTTTTCACGTGATAAGGCCAATTGGGAGCAGGTAACCGTGCCCCACGATTGGGCCATCAGCGGCCCCTTTGACAAGAAATGGGACCTGCAGGTTGTCGCTATCAAGGAGAACGGCGAGGATGTCGCCACCGAGAAGTCTGGTCGCTCGGGTGCTCTGCCCTGGATTGGCAAGGGCTATTACAAGACTACGTTCCCTGTTCCTCAAGGCTACGGCAATGCCAAACTCATATTTGATGGTGCTATGGCCGACCCTTATGTCTATGTCAATGGCCAGCTTGCGGGACATTGGGCCTATGGCTACAATGCCTTCATTGTTGATGTGACACCGTTTATCCATACCGACGGCTCTGCCAACTCGCTGGAGGTAAGCCTTGAGAATAAAGAGGAGAGCAATCGCTGGTATCCCGGCGGCGGCATCTACCGTCCTGTCAAACTGGTGATGACCCGTGAACAGAATGCCCTGGAGCCGTTGGGCTTGTATGTGAATACATTGAGCATTGATGGCGGTCAGGCAGACTTGCGGGTTGAACATCAACTTGACGTCATTCCCGACCGTATTGAGGGATATGAACTTGATATAACCCTTGTTGACCCCGCAGGTCGTCTGGTGGCCCATAAGCGCACACATGCCGATGGCATGGGCCATTTTGCCACGCTCATGACCGTGAACAATCCTGCCTTGTGGTCGCCCGAGTCACCTCAACTCTATGGCTTGACGGCTGTTTTATTGCGTGATGGACAGGAACTTGACCGCCAGAGCACTAAGGTGGGCATCCGTACGGTCTCATTCAGCAAAGAGGGCGGATTCCAGCTCAACGGCGTGCGCCGCAGCATCAAGGGCGTGTGCCTGCACCATGACCTCGGCCCGTTGGGTGCCGCAATCAACAAGACGGCGCTCATCCGCCAGATTGAGATGATGAAGGCCATGGGTGCCGATGCCATCCGCACCAGCCACAATATGCCTTCCACAATGCAGATGGAGGTTTGTGACAGCCTGGGCATGATGGTCATGGCCGAGAGCTTTGACGGTTGGAAAGAGCCCAAAGTGCGCAACGGCTACGGCAGTTATTGGGACGAGTGGTGGCAGAAGGACATCCGCAACCTGGTGCTCAACCACCGTAACCATCCCAGCATTATCATGTGGAGCGTGGGCAACGAAATCCCCGAGCAATGGAAACCCGAGGGCGTGAAGCGCTACAAGGACCTGATTGCCATGTGCCACCAGTATGACCCCAGCCGCATGGTGACCTGTGGCATGGATCAGGCCGACGGTGCTATCTGGTGTGGCTTTGCCCAAGTGGCCGACGTTCCCGGTTATAACTACCGCCTCCACAAGTATGAGGAAATGATTCAGCGCCTGCCGCAAGGTTTTATCCTGGGCAGCGAGACGGCTTCGACCGTGAGTTCCCGTGGCCATTACCGCTTCCCCGACACCATCGCCACTAACAAGGCTTGGCCTGACGGGCAGTGCTCGGGCTATGACGTGGAATACTGCTGGTGGAGCAACCTGCCCGACGATGACTGGAAGATGCAGGACGACTTCGATTGGACTGTGGGCGAATTTGTCTGGACAGGTTACGACTATCTGGGCGAGCCGACACCATACGACGAATACTGGCCCTCGCGCAGCAGCTACTTTGGTATCTGCGACCTTGCAGGCTTGCCCAAAGACCGTTACTACCTGTACCGCAGCCATTGGAACAAGCAGGAGCACACCATTCACCTGTTGCCCCACTGGACGTGGCCCGATCGCAAGGGCAAGGTGACTCCCGTCTATTGCTATACCGACTATCCTAGTGCCGAACTCTTTGTCAACGGCAAGAGCCAGGGCCGCATCACTAAGAATGACACCACGCGCCTGGACCGTTTCCGCCTGCGCTGGCGTGACGTCATCTATCAGCCCGGAGAACTGAAGGTGGTTGTCTATGACGAAAACGGCAACAAGGCCGGTCAACAGATTGTCCGCACTGCAGGCAAGCCCAAACGCCTCGTGCTGGAGCCCGAGCGCAAGACCATTAAGGCCGATGGCAACGACCTGGCCTATATCACCGTGAGCCTCGTCGATAAGAACGGTACCTTGTGCCCCGATGCCGCCAATAAACTGCAATTCAGCGTCACGGGAGCAGGCACCTATAAGGCCGCCTGCAATGGCGATGCCACCTCGCTGGAGCCCTTCACTCAGCCCCAGATGAGCCTCTTCCACGGCCAGTTGGTAGTGGTTTGTCAAGCTGCTAAACAGCCCGGCGTGATGACCCTCACCGTCAAGGACCCCGCCACCGGCCTGAAATCCACCGTAAACATCACCGTCAAGTAAAGACACCCGACAACAAATAAAGGAGGCAGCCAGAATCATCTTGGCTGCCTCCTTTATTAGTATTTACTGGGTTACATATTATTAGTGTCCGGTAAATAATTGACCATACTCAATAAATCGATGAATATCATTACCTTAATTGCGGTTTTATGAGCAAGGGCTTTTTTTAAGCCCGTAGGGCTGTCAGGTTATAGGCAGGTGGTGGAGTGAGGCGAAGCCGAACGGAACCCCTGTGTGCTAGCGTCACCCCGAATAATAGCCCCATCGGGGCGACAGAATGTATGATGGATTTTCTGCCGCCCCGATGGGGCTAAGATGAATGTTCTCAATTGAGCAGGGGCTACACTCGGCTTCGCCTCGTTGCACCCCTGCCTATGCCCTGACCGCTCCTTACGGAGCTTTTATCGGACTCTAATGATTCTTGATATAGTCTAACAGGTACATTGGTATGGCGTTGTCGTCGAAGTTATAGCGTTTGAAATCCTCGTAGGTGGGCATCATGTCGGGATAGAAATCCTTGGCACGAGGGTCGTTGATGGGGAGGAAAAGCTGCAAAGCGTTTGAGAAGGAACCATTTAGTTTGGTGCGTGGCAACTCAAACGGGGTCACTTCCATGTATGTGTTGGGAGCCTGACTGCATGTAACACCCACTACTTTAGCACCCATCTTGGAAAGGAAGAAAGTGTAATGGAAAGCGGCACTGAATGTGCCAGGGTCGGTCAACACGTAGATATGTTCAGGCGTATAAACGGGTTTTCCTTTCTGTGCCGTGAGTTTGTCCTTCACGCTGCTCATGCAGTCGGATATAAAACGATTGCGCACGTCTTCGGTGATTTCACCTTGTGCTGTCTCTTCATCTTCAAATTCATAGTCACCAAGCTGTAAGTCGGTGTGGCTTTCAGCATTTATATCCTCGAGTGTTGAATTGTATTTCTTCAATAACAGTGGTGAAATCAACCTGGCTCCGATGGCTCCCCAGTTACTCTGATCCTTTAGGTACTGATCTCCCCACATCTGGTAGAGGGTTGCAAGCGTTATGGGTGTGAAACCGCCGTCGTTGCCACGCAGGTCGATAATCAGGTTCTTGCTCTTGTTTTTCTTCATTTCCTGCAACATCTTTTCAAATTCTCCGCTGAACGACGGAATCTTTTCAATGGCATCAACGGGGTTGGCAGGCATTTCGCCACCTACCATATTACGGTAGATATTCTGCAGCCTCCACTCATAATCCCAGCCGTTATCGTACATATACTTGAGAGCATCATGGTCCATGATTGAACGTGAGCAGAAGTACATGATTTCCTTCTTTTCATCCACAAATGAATAGGCGAGGTTCTTTTCTGGGAATAAGTTGGAGTGTTCAGGTCTGCTGAACGACATTTCCCTGATCTGCATCAGGCCAACGAGCGGCAAGGTTAAATTGATCTGCTTGCCTTCGGGCGTTTTAAGCTGATAGGTCAGGGAGTCCTTGGGCATATTGGGTATGACTTTACCCAGGTCAACCATGAAACCTTGGTCTTGGCAGATGTTGGAGAGTCGTCCGATTTCGTTTTCTGACGGGTAATGCTGCGCCAAACCATCACAAATATCCTTGACAGAAATATTCTCGATGGAAATAAGTTTGCTGCCGATGAGTTCTTTGTATTCCGACAGGATGGCTTCGACAATGACTCCGTCGTTGATGGCCTGGAAACGTATTGGAGCGGCCTTTTTGGTCATCATGTTGCTGTTGTCAGAAGTCTGCATCCAGGTGTGGCCGTCATGCAAGGGGACCAGAAAGGCATTGATGCGCTTGGCCAGTTCATTGGCGTCGGTCACCTTGTCATCAATGAGGCTTTTGCGGGTTTCCATCACAGCTTTACGGAAAAATACTCGACCGCCGTAGTTGGTATATGGGTCGGGATGGGTCTCTTCCATCAGCCTGACAAACTCGTTGAAGTCGGCGACAATGGAATCAGTGGGAATCTGTGCATGGGCGCTGTTGAAGGCCAGTACTGTGATTAGCACGCAGAGCAAGGATGCTCGTGATAATAAAGATGTAAGTTTCATGATAGAATCGTTTTAGTGGTTATAGTTTTTAACTGTTGCAAAGTTAATAACTCTTATTGTTTGGGACAACTTGATTTTCCAAAATCATCAGCTATTGTGTGTTTTTTGTATAAAAGTGTCTAAATTCTTAACACTAGTTAGCCCAAAGATTGCTATCTTTGCATTTAGATGAAAGAAATCTATCTTTTCAATCCGGAGCATGACCTGGCACTGGCGCATGGGGCGCACAACTATACCGCACCGCCGTTTGCACGCCAGTTCCGTCATGACCTGCGGTTGCTGCCTGCCTGGGTGGCACCCGCTGGCTCCTATATCGCCATCCCTGACGATTGCTCGATTGAAGAGGACCGCCGTTGGCTCCACGACCATCACCTGGATATAACGCCTGTCCCTATCAGCCAAATCGCCGATTTCGGCGATTGCCGCATCAATCCGTGGGGCTGGGATGCCACATTGCGTCACCAGCTGTTGCAAGCGGGCGTTTCACCCGACTGTCTGCCCTCCGATGAGCAACTGGATTGGATCCGTCGCTTGTCTCATCGTCGCACCAGCATTGCAATTCATCAAGCCCTGGGAAACGCTTTCTCGCCTTGTCCTGTGGAGTTGACCACTGTTGACGATGTGACCGCTTTCATGCGCAGCCACCCTGGCTGTTACCTCAAGATGCCGTGGTCAGGCAGTGGCAAGGGCATTTACCGCGTTATTGACCCGAAGGGCGACAACCATGTGCCCCGTTGGATTGAGGGCGCCCTGAACCGTCAGGGCTCACTATTGTGTGAGGTGGGATTGGAAAGAGTACAGGACTTTGCCATTGAATGCAAGTGCCGTGATGGCCATACGATGCTGATGGGCTATTCGGTCTTTGACAGCGACTTCCATAGCCAGTTCGGGACGGGTAGGGTAGCCCCGATGGAGGAATTACACGAGATGCTGATGGGCCAGTATCCCGATCTTGACCCCGTGATAGTCCAAGTCCTTATAGCCATAGATGACCTGATTGCTCCACACTATAATGGATACTTAGGCATCGACATGATGCTCTATTTAGATGAGAACGGCAAAATCGCCTTAAATCCCTGTGTGGAAGTTAACTTGCGCATGACCATGGGCATGGTCACCGCCGCTATGGGCAGCCGTCACGGTTTATCCGGCCAATTCAAGATTGTGATTGACGCATCAGGCCACTACCAAGCCACTCTGCAATAATCTCTTACCTTTTATCTTTTATCTTTTATCTCTTATCTCTTATCTCTTATCTAAATAGTACGCGTAGTACTCGTCAAAGGTAATATCCTCGTCGTGAACACGTTTCGCCACCTCCTTGCCCACGTAGCGCAGGTGCCACGGCTCATAGGCAAAACCAAAGATCTTTGACTGCCTCTCGGGGTAGCGCAGGATAAACCCATACTCATGGCAATGCTCACGCATCCACACGCCTTCCTCTGATTTGTCGAAAGGCCATCTCATGGGATGCTGCCGTGACGTTACGTCGATGGCAAAACCCGTCTGATGTTCGCTGCTTCCTGCTCGGGCAGCATATCCTTTTGGGTTGCGTTTGAAAGTTCCTATCTGGTCCTGATAGGAGCGGTAGGCCGAGTTGACCATCAGCTGAGCGTCTGTCTGTTTTTTACAAGCCTCCTGCAACGCCATGAATGCATTAACCACGACCTGCTGAGCCTTTTGATGCTCATAGCAGTAGTCCATACTGAACGTTGCCAGGCTGTCTGGCTTGTAGTTCTCATCCAGGTAATGGCGGCCATTGACCAGCATCAACTGACCCTTGCTGGTATCACAGGGCTCTGCAACCGATTCTCGGTCCTGGTCGGCTCCAATGTTGACCAGTGCAATAATGTTGTTGAGCGGTACATTTGTTGAGACCTTCTTGTGATAGGCAAGGTAGCGGTTAAAATTGTCAGCGATGAAATAGCGGGCATGAATGACGGGGATGGCGATTGTGTCATGCTCCTGGTGGGCGATGAGCGTATCGGCCTGCGCATCGCTCAGCACGGCAACCAGGGCACGGGCCTCCTCGATGGGGTAGCCCAACTTGTAAATCTTACATTCGTTACTGAAGTTATAGACGATGCCCTGGCAGCTCTTGACCATCACCAGCAGCACAAACAATGCTGCCATAGTGCAAGGCAAAGCCAGCCAGCGGTTGTCGCGGTTGGTCCAGTGCTTAATGTACTGCAAGATATGTTTCATGAGCGCTTAACGGTTAGCGCGCTTGGCCATCTCAAACAGTTCAAGGGGCAGGTGGCAGTATCCGTCTGGGTTCTTGTCCAGGTAGTCCTGGTGGTAATCCTCGGCACTGTAGAAATTCTTGAGTGGTAATAGCTCCACGGCGAGGCGCAGCTTCACCTCGGCCTGCACACGGTCATACACCTTTTTCAGTGTCGGCACGTCCTCTTCGTCGGTATAATAGATACCTGTTCGATATTGCGTACCCTTGTCGTGACCCTGCTGATTGACGCTCGTCGGGTCGATGGCCTTGAAGTACATTTCGGTTAGGAATTCCAGCGAAATGACCTCAGGGTCATAGACGATATGTACGGTCTCGGCAAAGCCCGTCTTGTCTGTACACACGTCCTGATAGGTGGGGTTCTCGGTATGTCCGTTGGCATAGCCCACCTCAGTCTCAATAACACCATTCACCAGTTTGAAGTAATGCTCTGTACCCCAGAAACATCCTCCAGCAAAATATATCTCTTTCTTCATAGTCATTACTTAATTATTGGCAAAGATACATCATTTTTTTAACATCTCGCACAGGGAAAACATTTTTGTCTGGTCTAGATTTGATAGACAAGGTCGGAACACGCATTTTGCTTAAACTTTCTTGTTTAATTGTAGTCTTAATAGTAATTTTGCATGATAAATGAAGCGAGTGGTAATCATCGGTTCTGGTAATGTGGCGACCAGTCTGGCACATGGATTGGCGACACGTTGTGAAGTGGCTCAGATCTACAGCCGCCAGTTGGCTCATGCTCAGGAGTTGGCTACGGCCGTCGGTTGCCCCAATGCCACCAGCGACTTGCAAGCGCTTGTTCCTGATGCCGATGCCTACATTATAGCTGTGCGTGACGATGCCATTGCCGATGTCATTGCTGCCACGCCCGATAACGGTGCGCTGTGGGTTCACACGTCGGGCAGCAAGCCCGTGAGCCTGTTTGAGGGACACCGCTTGCGCTATGGCGTGCTTTATCCCATGCAGTCCTTCTCGCGCCAGATGGTAGTCCCCCTTGACGAGGTGCATTTCTTCATCGAGGCGAATGATGCCGAAGTTTTGGCCGATGTGCGCCGATTGGGAGAACTGATTTCGCACCATGTGACAGATGCCGATAGTGAGCAGCGTCGCCGTTTGCACGTGGCGGCAGTATTCTCCTGCAACTTTGCCAATCACCTGTGGACGCTTGCCGACGAGGTGCTTGCCGATGCGGGCTTGTCGTTCGACGCGATGAAGCCGCTCATCCGCACCACGGTCGAGAAACTGGACCGCCTAGCACCCGCACAGTCACAGACGGGTCCTGCCATGCGTCACGATACCCAAGTCATTGCCAGCCACCTGGCGATGCTCGATGGCGACAAGCGTGATATCTACGACCTGCTCTCGCAATCCATTATGAACCGTAACCCGCTTGACGATCATGCTTAATAATCTGGAAAAATATGATGTAGTGCTGGGCAGCAATTCACCCCGTCGCCGTGAACTGCTCAACGACATGGGTGTGACCTTCAGGGTGGAAGCCATCAAGGGCATTGACGAGACCTATCCCGCCAGCCTGCCTGTGGAAGAAATTCCCGTATATCTTGCACGCATCAAGGCCGATGGACATCCATTGCAGGCCAACGAACTGCTCATTACTGCCGACACCATTGTGGTGCTCGATGAATCGGTCTTGGGTAAACCTATAGGCGAGGCTGATGCCCACCGCATGTTGCGGGCGCTCTCAGGCCGTGACCATCGGGTTATCAGTGGCGTGTGTGTAACTACTGCCGATCGCTCCGAGTCCTTTTCAGACACCAGCATTGTCCGTTTTGCCGAACTCACCGATGAGGAGATTGACTACTACATCCAGCACTATCGTCCCTTCGACAAGGCTGGTGCTTACGGCATTCAGGAATGGATAGGCAACATCGGTATCTCGGGCATTAGTGGTGACTTCTACAATGTGATGGGGCTGCCCACACGCAAACTTTATCAACAGTTGAAAACATTCTAAGTGAAATCGATATGAAAAACTCTCTAAGGTATATATTATTGCTGGTGATTTCGGTGTGCTCGTTGCGTGCTGCCGCAGTCGATGCATATCCTGTTGATACGTTATATTTCTATGACACGTGGGATCAGATGCTGCAGTTAAACCCTGTGGCAATGGTGGAGAATCCCTTTTTTTATGCTCCATCTACTCATATGGTCTTTCTCGAAACAGGTGACGAAAATCTCGACGAAAAACTCTGGCAAGAGCATATCGCCATTTCGCTGGGTGACAGCATCTGGCTGATGAGCGCTTATTATATCAAGACAAATTTCAAAGGTGACGTTAGGAATCTCGACGGCTATGTCCCTGTGTTCTTTAACGATAAGGCGGCCTATCTCACTCAGTCAGGTAGATTGGGTGTGAAAGATTTGCTCTTTGGCACTGTCGATGATTATGAACATGGTATTCAATCCTTTGAATATTACAATATTGACTTCATTAATCATGAAGTGAAAAGAGTTACGCCTGAGATCTTGAGCCAACTGCTGGAGCGTTACCATAATCTGCAAATGCGCTATGAAGGCATGAGGGACTACAAGAAGCATGAAATCATTGAGGATTATTATTTCAAGTATATCGACATGGTGACTCAGGATATCATGTATCCCTTTATCGTAGATCTTGTGGAAACTTCTCCTCATGAATAAAAAGAAATCATGAAAAGAATCCTGTTGTTAACCCTCCTCCCTGCATTGCTGCTGATGACCTCTTGCCTCAAGAGTAGTCACCATGCTGGTAATGCCCTAGACTCGCAAGACTCGGTAATTACCGCTGCCAGACTCCTGTCGATGCAGCGCACGCCCGATTACACTGTTGTCACTGTTGGTGACCCGTGGAAGGGTGGGGTGCTGCACCGTTATGTCCTGGTGCCGCGGGACTCTACCATGCCCGATAATTTGCCCGAGGGCACGCTGGTGCGTACACCAGTTCAACGTGCTCTGGTCTATTCGTCGGTGCATACGAGCCTGATGGACGAACTTGGCGCTATCGGGGCTCTGCGAGGTGTGGTGGATAAGCAGTATTTCATTGACCCGTTCATAATAGGAGGCGTAGCCTCGGGCAAAATCGCCGACTGCGGCAACTCGATGAACCCTACTGTCGAGAAGGTCATCGACATGCAACCCGATGCCATCCTGCTGTCGCCCTATCAGGATGCCAGCTATGGGCAGATTGCCAGTCTTGATATCTCCATCATAGAATGTGCCGACTATTTGGAGTATGACCCGCTGGGCAGAGCCGAGTGGATGAAATTCTATGGTGAACTCTTTGGGAAACGCCAGGAAGCAGATAGCCTGTATAGTGTCGTGGTTAATGCCTATAACACGGTGAAAGAAACAGCTGCCCAAGCAAAGAGCCGTCCCACCGTGGTCACCGAGATGGTGATCAGCGGTGTGTGGAATCTTCCTGGTGGTGAGAGTTACATGGCACGTATCCTGAAGGATGCGGGCGGCAATTACCTGTGGGCCGATGACAAGAACACGGGCTCACTGGCGCTGGACTTCAACCAGGTGCTGGCAGTGGCACAGAACGCCGACTACTGGTTCATCAAGTGGACCAACATCAATTCGTTGAAGGATTTGCAGGGAGCCTACGACCTGAATAAGGAAATGGCCGCTTTCAAGAATAAGCGTGTGTATGTGTGTGACACCGACAAAACCCGCTTCTTTGACCGCATCCCGTTCCATCCCGATGTGCTGTTGCGGGAGTTTGCCGCAATCCTGCACCCCGAGTTATTCCCTGATGTAAAACCCCAAATGTATCACCATCTTGACTGATACTCCCATGTCATATCGCCGCTATGCCATCACCCTCATCGCTCTGACAGCGCTGCTGGTGCTGCTGGCGTTGGCGTGCCTTGTCTTCGGCTCGGTAGATATCCCGGTGGGCAGTATTGCCGACATCATTTCGGGCAAGGGATGTGACAACAAGGCTTGGGAGATCATTATTCTGCAGTCCCGCGTCCCCATGATTGCCACGGCGGCGCTGGCTGGCGCGGCTTTATCCATCTCGGGTCTGTTGCTGCAGACGACCTTTAACAACCCTCTTGCTGGACCCTCGATTTTGGGTGTGTCCTCAGGTGCCGGCTTGGGTGTGGCCATCGTCATCCTGGCGATGGGAGGTTCGCTGGGCGGATTGCTGGGTGAGAGTGTAGGTAGTTACATCGCTATCCTTGTGGGTGCTCTAATGGGTGCCGGTGTCGTGCTGGTAGTGCTCATCGCTTTCTCGGTAATCGTGCGCAGCAACACGATGCTGCTCATCATCGGTATTCTTGTGAGTTACCTCACATCCAGCGTCGTGCAGCTGCTCAACTCGGTGGCTACCGAGGAGGGCGTGCATAACTATGTGGCATGGGGATTTGGCAATTTCTCGGGTGTGAGTGCGGCACAGATGCCCATATATGCGGGTATCATTATTTTGGCTCTTATCGCCTCGGCACTGATGGTCAAGCCGTTGAATGCCTTGCTGCTGGGCGCTAGATATGCCCGTAACTTGGGTATTAACGTGTCGAGGACTCGCAATATCCTGCTGCTCATCACGGGTGTGCTGACGGCTGTCGTGACAGCCTTCTGCGGCCCGATCGGCTTTATCGGCCTAGTAGTGCCCCACATCGCACGCATGTCGCTGGGGACAAGCAACCACGCGCGTCTTGTCCCGGCTACGATTCTGGCAGGTGCCGACATCGCCTTGTTGTGCTCGCTGGCGAGTGTGAGCAATCCTCATGGCATTATCCCGATTAATGCCATCACGCCAGTCATCGGTGTACCTATCATCCTGTACATTATCATTAACCGTCGTCGAATCCAGTACTTTAATTAGGCATTAGGTTTTAGGTGATAGGATATAGGGTTTTATTAATTTATTTATGAAGTGATGAAAGAGAATAACGCCATATTAACAACTCGTGACCTTGCCGTAGGCTATCGCAATGGCAATCAAGAAGTGACTTTGCTCAGTGGACTGAACCTCATGTTGGAGAAGGGCAAACTGGTTGCTTTGTTAGGCCAGAACGGTGCAGGTAAATCTACCTTGTTGCGTGCCTTGACTTGTGACGAACGCCCCCTGGCGGGCTCAATCGAGGTTGACGGCAGGAACCTGTTGGAAATGAGCCAGAAAGACCGCTCCCGTATCATTGGACTCGTCTCTACCGAGCGCATTCAGGCAGGAGCACTCACGGTTAAGGAACTAGTGGGCCTAGGACGCCAACCGCACACGGGTTTCCTGGGACGCCTTGACGATGAAGACCACGAGATTGTGAGGCAGTCGATGGTCGATGCTGGCATCATCAGCAAGGCTGGTGAATATATGGCTTCGCTCAGTGACGGTGAGCGTCAAAAGGCGATGATTGCCCGTGCTCTGGCCCAGCAGACCCCCATCATTATCCTCGACGAGCCGACAGCTTTCCTGGATGTGGCGAGCCGCATCGAGACGATGCGATTGTTGCAGACGCTTGCGCACGACCGGGGTAAGGCGGTGCTGCTTTCCAGCCATGACATATCCCAGTCATTGATGCTCGCCGACGAGCTCTGGCTCATCACAACCGACCGTGAAGTAATCACAGGAACCACCGCCCAACTGGTCGCCGACGGTACCATGAACCGCCTCTTTACTAACCGCGATATCCACTTTAACCCCGATATTCTCGACTATTCATTCTGAGTCCACATATAGGTGTTAATTCGCTGTGAATGATTACTTTAACGGTGTTTTTTAAGGTGCCGTTAGGGCACTTTTTGGGCTGAAAATTTGGTCAGTTCAAATGTTTTATCTACTTTTGCAGCACGAACCAATTACTAACAACTTATGCTAAGACGATTTTTTTTAGCGCTTGCTGTTGTGATTGCGGTGTCTGCCGTGGGGCAGGATTTTAAGTTGCATGCCACCAAATATCACCCTGGACAGGGTGGTGCTGGATGGGTAACAGCAAGTGGAGACCGAATCAATTATGATAAGTTGAAAAACTATCAGATTCGATGGGTCGCTCTCTCGCATGACATGTTCAAGCAACATGGCTTCAAAATGGGCGACGTGATTATTGTGGAGAGTGAATCTACCCCCGCCATTAATGGCGAGTGGGTGGTGAAGGACAAGATGGGGCCGCGTTTGCGCAAGCGCATCGACTTCCTCACTCCGCGTGGTGACAAGTATAATTTCCGTAACGGAGCGGTCACCATCCGCAAGAAATCTAGTGCTAACAAGTCGCAAGAATGATGCGGCAGTTAGCCATGAAGGGTGAAAACAGTTAACACTAAGACCTTCAAGGTAAGGTCCAAAAAGAAATGTAGAGGACGGGACAGATGACATCTGCCTCGTCCTCTACATTTTAGGAAGTATAATGCTTATTCAGTGACAGTAATGGGGATTGCCGCCTTGTGTCTGCTCAGGGCTTTGAGGGCCGTCTGTACTGTGTTGTCGTTACGGTTAACGATGGCCGAATAGCCCTCTGGACCGAAGATGTCATGGGCAATAATTGACTTGATCTTGGTCAAGATCAGATCACGGGACTTGTTGATGTAGTACCATCGCGGAGCGATTCGGTTGGCCGCGGCAAAATCGGCAAATTCTTTGATAATGTCATTATCGATCGGCGTCGTACGCAAGAATTGCTTGTAGTCGCTCATTTGCTCAAGGGTCGTGCGGTTTTTCTCGCAATAGGTGAAGGCAAAACGCTGTAACAGACCGGCATTATCAACATCAATGTAGTAATTGGTGATTCCTGCCGTGTCTCGTGGAACAAAGATGTCGGGGATGATGCCGCCTCCGCCATAGACAGTTCGGCCATGAGCAGTGGTGAATTTCTGGTTCTTATTAATCCTGATGCTATCTCTGTTGTATAGTTCGCCATGCTTTAAGCGTTCCAGCAGTTCGTCATCATAATAGCGGGCATCACGATAATTGTAATCCTTCTGGATGCAGCGTCCGCTTGGGGTGTAATAGCGTGCTACCGCGAGTCGTAGAATACTGCTGTCGGGAAGCATAAAGTCATTCTGTACCAAACCCTTGCCAAAGGAGCGACGACCCACGATCAGTGCACGGTCATTATCCTGGAGAGCACCTGCAAAAATCTCGCTGGCACTGGCGCTGTACTCGTCGATAAGGACTGCGAGTTCGACATTCTTGAATTTTCCTTTTCCGTCGCTCTTGTATGGATGATTGTACTCCTTGCGCCTGCCGCGGGTGGTGACGATTGGTTGTCCTGATTGCAGGAACTCGTTGGCCATGAGCACCGCAATTTCCATATAACCTCCACCATTGCCTCTCAGGTCAATCATGAAGCGTTTGGCGCCTTGGGACTGCAGTTGGGTTAAAGCCTGCACAAACTCATTATAAGTGCTGCGCTCAAACTGGTTGACCTTGATATATCCCGTATTCTTGTCAAGCAAATAGTAGGAATCAAGGGTTTTCTTTACAATCCTGTCGCGTGTCACAGTGAAGTCAAGAATTTTGGGAGATCCATGGCGTTGCACACTCAACGTGACCTTGCTTCCGTCTGGCCCACTCAAGAGTTTGAAGATTTCACCTGAAGTTTTCTTGATGTTGGCGGTTGGTTGTCCGTCAATCTTCACGATACGGTCACCAGGCAGGATGCCGGCGATATCGCTTGGACCAGCGGGAACAATGCATTCAACATGGATCGTGTCGTTGAAGATGATGAGGACAACACCGATGTCAGGAATGACTCCATCGGGATGATTATGAGTGATTTTGGAATTACGGGCATCAAAGTAGCTGGTGTGGGGGTCCAGGCCTTTCAGCATTAAAGGTATACTCCTTTCAATGAGTTGGTCAGGATTAAGGGTATCCACATACTCGTTCAAGATAAGGTCAATAATGGCCTTGACCTTGGGCTTTCGGGCTTCAGTGGCTTTTCGAACTGGATTCACATCGAGATGGTCAAAGAAAAAACCTGCCGCAAATGCTATCATAGCGATGGCGATTGTAAGCCAGATGGGCAGTTTTTTTCTCATTGTTGTTGTTCGTTGAAGCCTTAGTCGGTGATGGGGAAGGCAGCCTTGTGCTTGTTCAGAGCCTTGAGAGCAGCCTGTACAGTCTTGTCGTTGCGGTTCAGGATGGGATAGAACGCCTGACTGCCATAGATGTCACGGGCAATCAACGCCTTGAGGTTTGTCACAATGACGTCCTTTGACAGGTTGATGTAGTACCACCGTGGGGCTATGCCGTTAGCGGCGGCATAGTCGGCAAAGTCCTTAGTCAGCACTTCGTCGCTGGGTGCCGTGCGCAGGAACTGGTTGTAATCCTCCATCTTGTTGAGCGCGGCACGGTTGTTGTTGCAATAGTTGAAGGCATATCGCTGCAATAGTCCGGCATTTGCGACCTCAATATAGTAACTGGTGATGCCAGTCGTGTCTCGGGCGACAAACAGGTCGGGCACGATGCCGCCACCGCCATATACGGTGCGGCCATGCAGGGTGGTGAATACCTGGTCTTTGTCAATCTTCATGCTGTCACGGCTATACAGCTCGCCGTTCATGTATCGGTCGATGAGCTCTTTCTCGTAGTTGAGCGCTCCTTCCTTGTAATCCTTCTGGATGCAGCGGCCACTGGGCGTGTAGTAACGGGCTGTGGTCAGGCGGATAGCACTGCTGTCTGGCAGTACAAACTCCTTCTGAACCAGGCCTTTGCCGAACGAGCGGCAGCCGACGATGAGACCGCGGTCATTGTCCTGCAGTGCTCCTGCAAAGATCTCGCTGGCGCTGGCGCTGAACTCATCGATAAGCACAGCCACCTCGGCATCCTGGAAGGAGCCGTTGCCATCGCTCCACACCTCGCTGTCGTCACGTTTGTAGCGACCCTTGGTGAACACGATGGGCTGGTCGGCAGGCAGGAACTCGTTGACCATGAGCACCGCCATTTCCATGAAGCCGCCACCATTGCCGCGCAGGTCAATCATGTAACGCTTGGCACCGTCTTCAGCAAGGCTTGCCATCGCGGTGATGAACTCATCATAGGTGTGGCGGCCAAACTGGTTGATCTTGATGTAGCCAGTATTCTTATCCAGCATGTAGTAGGCATCCACAGTGTTGACTGGGATGTCACCACGGGTGACGGTGAACGACAGGATCTTGCTTGAGCTCTGGCGCTTAATACCCAGTTTCACTTTGCTGCCTTTATCTCCGCGCAAGCGCTTCATCACTTCGCCGTTGGACATTTTGGGACCCGTGGCCACCGAGTCGTCAATCATGACGATTTTATCGCCGGGCATAATGCCCACTTTCTCGCTAGGGCCGCCAGGAATGACTTCCACCACCCCGATGGTGTCGTTGACCATCACAAACGAGACGCCGATGCCGCTGAACGAGCCGTTCAGGTCGTCGGTTGCGGCTTTCAGATCCTCGGCGCTGAAGTAACTGGTGTGTGGATCAAGGTTGCTCAGGATTTCAGGGATGCTCAACTCAATGAGGTCCTTGAGGTTAGTTGTATCAACATAGTCCTGCGCAATCAGGTTAAGGATGGCGTTGAGTTTGCGGTCATTCTCGGCAACAGGTTTGTTGGCTGTGAAACGACTGCCAATAAAGATGCCCACCACCACCGCCACGGCTATGGCGAGGGGTAACCAGATGGGTTGACGTGTGGACTTCTGATTCATGATTTGGTGATGTGTCAGGCCTGGTTATTTCTGGGTGGATAAATACTGAGCGACTTCCTGGTAATGGCTCTCACTGTTGTCAGTGGTGATAGTGACAGGGTGATACTCGCCGTTGCGTTCCCACAAGTGGATCATCTCGATGCCGGCACGGCACAGCAGGTCCACACCGTCGTGCATACGGTAGTATTCACCGAACACAACGCGGTGGATGCCGGCTTGGATGATGAGTTTGCTGCATTCCATACATGGCGATGTGGTGACATAGAGCGTAGCACCATCGCTACTGTTGTTGCTGCGCGCCACCTTGGTGATGGCATTGGCCTCGGCGTGCAGGACGTATGGCTTGGAGTGGTCGGCATCTTCCTCACACACGTTTTCAAAGCCTGCAGGCGTGCCATTGTAGCCGTCGCTGATGATCATCTTGTCCTTGACCAGCAACGCACCCACCTGACGGCGTTTGCAATACGAATTTTCGGCCCAAATCTGCGTCATGCGCAGGTATCTGGAGTCGAGCAACAACTGTTTTTTCTCGCGAGCGTCCATGTAGTTTATATTTAATCTGCAAAATTACTACAAATCTCAACATTTTCCATCAACTTAATGTTTTTTTTGATGTCTCTTGAAAAAAATAGTCTCAAGGCATAAAAAAGCAAGTCCTTGACTCAACGTCAGGGACTTGTTTTAACTAATTAACCTTCTAATACCATTAACATAAACCTTAAACATTTCGGTAATTTACCTGTCTCTCGACACTCAATTAACCATTGTCTTAAAAACTAATACCATGAAAACCGTTACAAAGATAATGCCATTTGTTTTTTACTGCCTAATTTTTCGGCAAAAAAACACCAAAATTTAACACAAATTAGCAATAATCGGCAAAAAATCATCGAAATATTATATTTATCCATAAATTAATTTCATTTTGATACCACCAATATCGATTCAATTTCGATTATATGGTGTGGAAATAAAGATGACCTCGCTTGGAGAGGTCATTGTCAGGTAAAACCATGATGTCATTTGGCTTGGTTAGCGGCCAAGGGTGAGCAGCATCTCGCAGTTGCTGCAGTCGCAGGTAACCTTGAGAAGGGTGTTGTTCGTTCTCAAATAGATATCTTTGGGTAATCCTGTGGCGTTTTTCCCCTTTAGGCAGGCTCCGAGTTGGCGGCGCAGGCAGTATCGGGTGTGCATCAGCGGTGTGTCGGGTGTTGCTGGTGTCCCGGTTTCAAGGGCTGGTGTGATCTCGGTTACACCGTGATCTCGGTATAACTGATCGGCAAGGTGATTGGCCACATTGTCGGCTGGAGATAACCCCTTGGCAGGGTAGGGTACTGACATATCTTCAGGACGGCGTTTATCTACAGGACGAGTGATGCCATGTGTGCGGTCGAGCAGTTCGATGGTCTCACGGCGCAGCCGTGCCAGCAGCGAGGCGGGGATAAACGTGTCGCCGGCGACCTGTGCCTCATGCAGGCGATAGATGGTGCCGCCCAATTTGCCTAATTCGGTGACTTGGCGCTCTGTCTGCGGCTTGGAGGCTGGTTCCAGGTCACATTCCAGCGTGTGGGTCACGTGGTTGCCGCGTTCATCGTCTAGGGTGAGGGCGAGCCGTCCGTTGATGTAGCGCATGTGGGCGTTCACGGCGATGGTGCGTGTGGCCGATGGCTTGTCGAGCAAATCATTGAAAGCTTTGTCGGCAGTGCGGTAAATATGGGTACCGCGAGGAATGGAAAAGGCTTCACGCAGTAATACCGTACCACCGCCCAGCACGCGGTTAACGCGGGTGCCCGAGAAAGTACCTTTGGCATCAAAATAACTCAATCCGTCACCATTGGCCAGGGCGGTGCGGGTGTCGATGGTGAGTGCATTGCCATTGCAGCGCATAACGCGCCCCAGGTATTCCCCTTGAGACTTAGGTGTGTCGATAGAGGCCATGACAGTGCCATCCTTGGGACGGCGTTCATCAAGGAAATAGTGGGTGAAACCGCGGTTGAAACTCTTTTCTATGGCAGGCTCAAAGGTGAAATCCACCTTGCCGTATGACGAGCGGCGATAGCGTTCGGGGTTACGCTCACTGATTTTGTCGATGGCATGGCGGTAGAATGCGACCACATTTTTCACGTAGCCCACATCCTTGAGGCGGCCTTCAATCTTGAACGAGGAAACGCCTGCAGCCATCATCTGTTCCAACCGGTCGTGACGTGCCATGTCCCGCAGCGACAGCAGATGCTTCCCCTCGACAAGCACACGGCCTTTACCGTCAACGAGATCGTACGGCAGACGGCACAGTTGGGCACATTCGCCTCGGTTAGCGCTACGGCCTTTCAGCACTTGGCTGATGGCGCAGCGTCCGCTATAACTCACGCACAAGGCCCCGTGAACAAACGCTTCCAGCGGTACCGTGGTCACGTTGCGGATAGCAGTAATCTCGTCAAGGGTGAGTTCGCGGGCCATGACGAGTTGTGAGAAGCCTAGGGCTTCGAGGAAACGGGCTTTTTCAGGGGTGCGCAAGTCACACTGTGTGCTGGCGTGCAAGGCGATGGGCGGCAAGTCAAGACGTAACAGTCCCAAATCTTGAACGATGAGCGCATCCACGCCGATGTGGTACAAGTCATGCACCAGCCGTTCCACTTCCCTCAACTCGTCGTCATAGATGAGCGTGTTTACTGTGGCATAGATGCGGGCCCCGAACTGGTGAGCGTAGTCACAGGCCCGGCGCACGTCGTCGAGCGTGTTGGTTGCATCGGCACGGGCTCCATGATGAGACGCACCCATATACACAGCATCGGCGCCATGATCGATGGCGGCGATGGCAATGTCGGCGTCACGGGCAGGCGCCAGCAGTTCTATGTCAACAGGTTTGGACATGAATATGATGGTTGTGGCATAGCCACAACATGGGTGACAGTTTTTTTATCAGATATTTAGGGTGAAGGGGTCAGCGTCGCGCCATGCGGGGAACTTCTCGCGGAACTGCGCCAGTTGGGCGGGGGAGAGGTCGGCAGTGATGACGGGACTGTTCATGCGCTGGGCGATGACTTTCCCCTTGAAATCGATGGCCAGAGAAGAGCCCTCGGGATACTCCACGCCAGCGGGGTCGGTACCGCAGCGGTTCACGCCACACACGTAGCACTCGTTCTCCATCGCACGGGCTGCCAGCAGCGTGCGCCACACTTTCTCACGCGACTTGGGCCAGTTGGCAATCACCACCAGCAGATCATAATTGTTGTTCACATTGCGGCAGAAGACGGGGAAACGCAAGTCATAGCACACCACAAACTTGATGTTGAAACCGCGAAACCGCACAATGGGCGCCGCTGTCAGACCGTGGTTGAACACCTTGTCTTCGCCTCCGAAGGAGAACAGATGGCGCTTGTCATAGTAGGTCTCGTCACCATTGGGCTCAATGAAGAAGGCACGGTTATAGAGCTGTGCCGCCGTGTTGGCCAGGAAACTGCCGATAATACCTACATGGTACTCGTCGGCGAGTTTGCGCATCCTCCTCAACGTGTCACCGCTATTCCACTCGGCGACAGCTGCCGCCTGCTCACGGTCACTAGTCATGAAACCCGTTGTGAACAGTTCGGGCAGGATGACCAGATCGGTGTCATCGGGCATATTGCGCAGGTTGCGCTCTAGTTGCTTGAAATTGGCTTCACGGTCACCCCAAACGATGTCGTCCTCGATGAGTGTGACCCTCAAGTTGCGTGAAATCACTGTATAAAACCTTAATGTTAATAGATAATATAGAATAGGTGAAAGAAGAAACTCCTAACTCCTCACTTCTAACTCACTCCAACCCCGTGACAAACTTCTCGGGATACTTGCCGCTACCGTGCTGCATGAAGTATTGCTTGATGCGGATAAGGTCGGCATCGGCATCATCGCTGAGGTCAAATGTCTTGTCGATACACACCACCTTATCTTTATAGTCAAAGTAGGCGAGTACGAGCGGCACCTGAGCATCACGTGCCATGAAGATGGCGCCCTTGTGCCAATGGGTGTTGGCGCTGCGGGTGCCTTCAGGAGTGACGCCGATAGCGAGTTTGGGCGTCGTGTTAAATGCCTCGACAATCGACTGGATAAGGTTGCTGTGCTGGCGGCGGTTGACAGGTATGCCTCCCAGGCCGCGCAGCATTGAGCCCAACGGGAAGAAGAACCAAGTGTCCTTCATCAGGAACCCCGCCTTCATACCCACAGAGTGAATCCCCAGCTCACCCAGGATGAAATCCCAGTTGCTGGTGTGCGGAGCGATGACGATGATGCACTTATCGGGCATCGTCAGGTTGACCTTGAAGGTCCACCCGGCTTTCTTCAATATCCAACCAGAGAGGTTCATGTAACTGTCCTAGCTGTGTTACTTATTTGAGGGCATGAGCTCGTTCATGCGCTTGGCGATGTTCTCCACCTCGGCACGGAAGTACTCGCTCAGTTCCTTCTCGCACTGCTTGAAGAACGCGCGGCGAGCCTTGTTGTATTCCTTGCGGTTGGCAAACTCTTTCACCTTCTTGCCAAACTGGTTGCTCACGCGGTTGATGGCCTCTTGCTGCAACAGGGCGGTGTCAACAATGATGCTGTCCCACTCCTCGTGCTTGTCGGCGCCAAATGCGGATTCTGCAAAGATGCACTCACCTGCGATTTCGCCACAGGCATTCATGATAGCTTTCTTGATCTGTCTTTTACTTGCCATAGTGATAATGAATAATACAAATAATTGTTTGTAATAATCCGCTAAGGTACAAAATATATCTCAACCATGCGTGGTTTTTGGCCTAAAAAATGCCGAAATCCGCCAAAAACGATACTTTTTCATTTTTTTTCGAAAAAAAGTGCCCAAAAAATTTGTCAGTATCAAAAATGGCAGTAATTTTGCATCGCTTTTAAAGGGAGATATCGTCTAGTGGTCTAGGACGCCGCCCTCTCACGGCGGAAACCAGGGTTCGAGTCCCTGTTTCTCTACAAGCGAAGCCTTCACCCAGCATTGAGCGAGGGCTTTATTATTCGACGGAGATATCGTCTAGTGGTCTAGGACGCCGCCCTCTCACGGCGGAAACCAGGGTTCGAGTCCCTGTTTCTCTACCAAGCAAGGCCTTCAGCAGCAATGTTGAGGGCTTTGTTTTTTACATCATGGCCCTTTCATGTTCAATGACGGCCTCAGGGCCCCTTCATGAGCAGTGCCAGCACCAGGGTCCTTTTTTCGCAATGTTTTCATCAGGGTCATGTGTGCCGTGACTCGGTCACGGCATTCCATCACATTTTCTGGCAAAGATAAAGCCGCCGTTCCCCTGCAGCAGTAGTAGTCCCGAAGATATAATGCTCACCCCCGTCGGCAAGGTGCAGGCGCTGGCGCAGTTGCTGCGCGCTCATCGGGAAATTGCGGACGGCTACGTTAGCACGGGTAATGCCTGCAAGCACACGTGCCAGTTCTTTCTTGTTCATCGTCATGACGGCGTTGACCACAAATCGGCGCCCAGGGAAATCCTCAATTTCTTCACTGGACACGAACAAGTGGCTATCTGTGGCCAGCGCTTTGACAGGATAACGATGAGTGATCAGGCCGAAGCATCCCGCCTTCATGATGGAGGCATTAGGCTCGTAGAGAAAGGACGCTTCATCACTTGTCGCTATATTAGGGGTAATGTCTTTTTCACTCGGTGTGAAGGTGAGCCGTTGGTCGTCGTTCACGCAGTGAATAACGGGTTCGCCGGTGTGCTCAGCCGCCATGAGGATGAGCAACTCTTTACATTCGTTGCCAGTGCTCACGATATGGACTTCGGTCACACGTTGCCCCAAGTCGTTTATCGCTTTGTGCCAGTCGAGCATCGGGGATAGTTTTAACAGGATGTGACCAGCGGCCTTGAAGAGCAGGTCCATCAGTTCCAGCACGTTGGGGGTGCAGTCGGTGATGGCATAGGTGCGCGCTTGGTGATTGTCGCGCCGTGCGGGGTCAAGGTAGATGAGGGTAGAGTCGTGAGGGCATTTGGTATCGTTCAAGAATTCCTCAGCCTCGGCGTGTAGGACGGTGGCGTGGTCCAATCCCAATAACTCAAAATTGTGGCAGGCGGTTTCGCACAGGTGTTCCTGCCGCTCGACATATATGGCCCGTTCGCAACATCTTGCCATGAAGGCGAAATCCACACCAAAGCCACCTGTCAGGTCAATCAGTGTCCTGCGGCACTCCTGCGGCAACCGTTCCACAATTCCACATTTATATATAGCAGTCTGCTCGCTGCTGCATTGTTCCATCGACAGGTGGGGCGGATAGACGATTCCACTGGTGGCGGCCCATGATGGCAGTTTGCGTCGGGCCGTCTGCCAGCCCTGTATCTGATCCAGCGCCCATGGCAAATCAATGTCACCGTCGCGTCGTGCCTGCAAGGCCAGTGCACGCACATCATCCTCGCGGTGTTCCTGCACAAACCGTATCGTCGCCTCGTTGCGTTCCATCACGTCATGCTTGTTTATTCCGTGATTTCCGTCCTTCTCTTCAGGAATGGCTGCAGGAACTCATCGAATGTTGCGACATGCAGCTTGTGGGCAATCTGGATCTTCTTGTTCGAGACGGTTCTCAGGTTGGTATAGTGCATGCACATCATGATGACCGTTCTAGAGAAACCATGGCAATGCAGCGCTATCATATTGATCTCATCGTCACGCAGGGTGCCGCCTGCTGCCTCTTGTGCCTTGACCAGCACGTTATCATACAGTTCGTTGGCCAGCGCTTGCAGGTTGTCCCAATAGGACGCACCCACATCATTGGGGCCGCGCATTGTCATCAGCTTGTTAAAGCGCTTGGCAAAGGTCGTCTCGTTGCACTCATAAGACCACTGCAGCAATTGGTGAACGACCTGTATCTGGTTGTCAACGATGCCTTTCAGTTCATCGGACTGCTGCTTGGAGGACTCTCGCGCCGAGAGCATCGTCTGCATCTGTTCCAGGCTCGTGATGGAGTGATCAAGGTCTGATTTCATCAATTCATATTCGGCCTGCTGGATTTTTAATCGGTTGCGGTAACGCCACAGCAGGAAGGCCAGTGCACCAGCCGCCAGTACAAACAAAGCTAGCGCCAACAGCGTCCCCTTGAGGCGCGAACTCAGCAGGGCGTTTTCGAGATCAGCTTTTTGGGTGTCATATTTGTTTTCCACCTCCATCAGTCGATCATTCATGCTGTTCATCATTACCGAGTCGGCCAGATTGTGGGTCATGGTCAGGTAGTTGATGGCATCCTCAAACTTGTGGTCACGGCGGGCCAAGTCGGCCATGAGTTGGTAGTACATGATGCTATCGGCTACGGTGGTCATTTCCGGGGCTTTATTCAAGTAGTAACGAGCAGAGTCGGTGCGTCCCAAGTGCAGGTATGCCGATGCTGCGGTGTAGTGGATTCTCGGGTGGATTTTTAGATGTCCACACCAGTCGATGGCTTCGACGGCATCATCCTTAGCACCTTGATAATCGCCACGGGCTGCGCGGTATTCGGCACGGCTAAAGAGGTTTGCCACCACTGGTTTCAGTTCAATTTCCTGCTTGGCCAGGTCGATGGCGGCGTTGATATAGTGAATGGCGCTGTCCTGTTTCTCCTGGTTGATGCGGTATAGACCACCCAATTCGCTCAGGCAAATGATTTGGTGATGCTTGTCGTCGATTTGGCGGAACAGTTCCAGTGCCTCGCGGTATTTTTGGGCGCCCACGGTCTTGGCGCCCACGACTTGACTCTGGTACAATTCGCCCATTACCATCTTGGCCATAGCACGGTTCTTAAGGTCATCGTCGGCGGCAACGTCCTCAGCTTGGCGCAGGTTGGCAATCGCCTTGTCTAGCAGGCCCAGTTGTTTGTTTACACACCCCTTGTAGAGTAGGGCACGGGCATGTTTCTCCTTGTCGTTGTGGGACTGGAAGTATCGCGCCGCCTCGTTGATGTCGTTATCACTGGTCACTGCGATGTTGCAGGCAAGATTGGCCTGGGTGGTCAACAATGTCTGATACGCTTTGTCATGATGGTTGAAAGACGAGGTGTTGATGATCTGGAGCATTTGCATCGCTTCCTCACCTCTATTCTGGGCCAGTAGCGAGTCAACAACGACAAGCTGCTCGTTGTCGGCTGGATGCCCACATCCACCCAACATCAACAGTAGTGCCATGGTCACCACCGTATATAAAATATGTTGTTTGTTTCTCATTTTTTAAGTAAAATAATTATCGCCTTAACGTGATAGCGCGAGGCGTTTTTGAGGTTTAACACTGCAAAAATAAGCATTTTTTTAATGGGAATTGCATCCATAAAAACACAAATTACTCTCAAATGACCTTTTTGTTTTGTAAATAGTTGATAATCAGAGAGTATATTCTTCTGAAATGACCCTCTAATGTTGCCCGTTTTTGGCATTTTTTCAATAATCTGTTGTATCTTTGCAAACGAAAGATTAACCAAAAAATGAATGTTATGAAACAGACAGAATTCAAAATCAATTCGGTGGCGGTGGCCAAGATAGCCCTGCTCGTGAGTTTTGTGGCAATGACCTTTTCGGCCTTTGCGTCTAATTCAAATAGTATATGTCAGGCGAGTGACACAACGGGAAAGTATGACATCTTTGTTGATTATGAACAGATGCCCTCTTTTCGTGGAGGATACGACGCCTTAATGAAGTACTTGCAAGAGAATGTAAAGTATCCACCCAAGGCCATCGAGGATAGCATTCAAGGACGTGTTATTGTGCAAATCCTGATAGACTCGTTGGGATATGTAGGAGATGTGAAAGTTGCACATTCGGTGAGTGAAGAACTTGACGCCGAGGTTGTCCGGGTGGTCAAGACACTGCCCCGATTCTCCCCAGGGCGTGAATTCGGAAAAGCAGTCAGCATGTGGTACACCTTGCCCGTTACTTTCAAGTTGCAGGACAAATTAGAGCCAGAAAAGCCTAAAGACGTGGAAGTGAAAGCGGAATTTCCTGGCGGGGAGGAAGCGTTGAATCAGTTCCTCAAGGACAATATTAAGCATCCGTCCAAAGCCGCCAAACACAGGATTCAAGGACGTGTTGAGGTGGCCTTTTGGATCGATAAGAGTGGTAAAGTTCATGATGTAAGGGTTGTTGATTCGCTAGATAAAGACCTTGACAAAGAAGCTGTCCGCGTCTGCAAGTTATTGCCCGATTTCATCCCTGCCACAGTCAATGGAGAGCCAGTCGAAGTCCTTTTCAAACTGCCGATTAGATTCAAAATCCCTGGTTTAAAGACTCAATATTTGAAGTCGGTTGAAATTGATTCAAAATAAATCATCTGGTATTGTTGTGGATGTGTAGTACACACATCTCATCATATTTGTACTTTTTTAACACAAAAAGCGGATTTTTTTTGAATTCTGAGGAATATTTATTATATTTGCACCATGCTTCTACGAGGTTGAGTAGTATTATTCATTCAAAAAAGATTTGCGATATGAAACATGGTGATAAAATCTTCAAAATAGCCCTTGTGGCTTGGGTGAGTTTATGTTTGATGGGTCTCATCGTCTCATCGTCTCATCATGCCGCACTGTTGGTAAATCGGTCAATCTTGGACCGATGACACAGGTGAGCGGTATAGTGCTTGACGAGAAAAACGAACCAATAATCGGAGCCATTGTCTATCAGGAGGGCAAAAAAACAAAAGACGGTACGTTCACCGACATTGACGGTCATTTCACATTGAATGTGCCAGAAGGCGCTAATATAAAGGTTTTTTGTTTAGGCTATAAGGATGCTGTTGTCGCTGCTAAGGATAGCATAACCTTCATTCTCGAACGTGATCCAAATTATGAAGAAGAACCGTTAATTGTACGCTAGAACAATATTAAGTGATCATGGGATTTAAAAATGCCATTCGTAATATAATCAGATAGACTAACTATGCCGAGTTCCTATGTTTGCACCCGCAAATATAGGAACTCTTAGTTTTGTCGTCAAAAAAGGCGCATGTCGATAGAGTTTCATATATTTGTAATTGAAAGATCTGTTTATATATAAAACCGACAAACGCCTATGCAAAGTAA
>JAEEGL014372739.1_pt1 | contig 65876 bp, 57 predicted proteins | sample 9134231 | NCBI WGS metagenome assembly JAEEGL01 (sample SAMN16246548, study PRJNA631951) | gut metagenome | biome: gut microbiome; feature: rumen; material: fiber-attached | host: Bos | place: Iran: Karaj | collected 2018-10
AACAGCATAGATGTTGCCAATGAGTTTATCTCATCTCTGCCTTACTTTGAAAAGCCGCAGTACACCGACGGCAGAGAGGGCTTCTTCTATGTGATGGGGATCAGCGGCAGCTGCGAAGAGATCTCCATCAGACTTATAATCAGAGATCACGATGCAGTGCAGTTCAGAAACAGGGAACGCTATCTTTACCTTATAGCCGAAGAATTGAACAAAAGATATCCTGATGGAACTGTGGACGTAGCTATAACTGAACAGTACAGAAGCATGAAAGAAGTGATAGATACGGTGCCTTTCATGGTCGATAATCTCAAAAAAGCGATCTCTGACTGCGGGATCGAACCGGTGTGCATTCCTTTCCGGGGAGGCACAGACGGTTCAGCTCTTTCCCAGAGAGGTCTCCCCTGTCCGAATCTCAGCGCCGGATATGAGAACGCACACAGCAGATTTGAATATGTTCCGATCGTCAATATGGAAAAAAACGTAGAGATCCTGATCAGACTGAACGAGCTGTATCTGGCCATGAATGACTGATCCGTCAAAAAAAACATGCAGGCAGCAAGGAGATATTTATCCGTTTTCTCCGCTGCCTGCTTTTTCTTTGATATAATAGTTCTCGGAAAGTGAGGTTAAACAAATGATCACCAAAACTACAGCACTTGAAGTCCTCAACGTAGCTCTGTCCACAGGTGCTGACTTTGCTGAGATATATCTGGAAGAGGACGATCAGACCTCTATCCGGATGGACAACGGCAAAGTCGAATCCTGTAATGACACGCTTACCAGAGGCGCCGGGATCCGCCTTCTCAAGGATCTGAGAAGCGTATACGGTTATACGAACAATATCAGCCGCACCGGTCTTCTGAAACTCGCCGAAGACCTTTCTGGATCGTTTGACGGCGAGAGAATTGTAACTGTCGAAAGCATCAGCAAGGTCAGACAGGGCAGCAAACACCGTCCCCGTATCAAATACTCCGATTATCCTAGAGAAGACCTTATCAAAATGCTGGCAGAATCCAGTGATGCATGTCTGTCATACGATGAAAAGATAGTCCGCTGCGAGATACTCTTCGCCTACAATTACAAGACCGTTGAGATCTTCAATTCCAACGGCAAACAGTTCGGCGATGTCCATTCCAGGGGCAGATACACCGTAACGGCAACCGCAAGAGATGAAAGAGGCATCGAGACCTTCCACAATCGCCCGGGAGCCCAGAAAGGCATGGAATTCTTCCTTGAAGAAGTCGATATGAACGAGGAAGCAAGGAGTGCTGCACAGAGCGCTCTGACGCTCCTCGGTGCCAAAGAATGCCCCTCCGGCAAAATGACCGTTATCATCGGTAACGGTTTCGGAGGAGTCATATTCCACGAGGCATGCGGGCATTCGCTCGAGGCCAGTTCTGTTTCCAAGGGACTCTCGGTATTCTCCGGCAAGAAGGGTGAAAAAATAGCTTCCGATATAGTATCCGCAGTCGACGACGGCACCATAGAAGGAGCATGGGGCAGCGGAAACATCGACGACGAAGGAAATCCGACAGCCCGCAACATGCTGATAACCAACGGCGTTCTCACATCCTATCTCGTAGACAGTTTTAACGGACGCAGGATGAACGAGCCCGGAAACGGAGCCTGCAGAAGAGAATCCTACAGATATGAACCAACCAGCCGCATGAGCAATACATTTATCCTTAACGGAAAAAGCACTCCCGAAGAGATTATCGCCAATACCGAATATGGTCTCTATGCCAAGAACATGGGCGGAGGCAGCGTCAACCCGGCCACAGGCGAGTTCAACTTTGCGGTCAATGAAGGATACATCGTCGAGAACGGCAAGATAAAGTATCCGGTCAAAGGCGCCACCCTCATCGGCAGCGGCAAGGAAGTTCTCCTCAACATCGACATGGTCGGAAACGACCTTCTGAGGGCACAGGGAATGTGCGGAGCCGCCAGCGGTTCCATCCCCGCAGACGTGGGCGAACCTACCATAAGAGTACAGAACATGACTGTCGGCGGAAGAGGAGGTACCGTTAAATGATCAGTTACAAGAAGGTTTTTGATAAAGCACAGGCAGAAGGTCTGGAGGCTCTCGAACTCTATGTATCGGAAGAAAGGAACCTCTCATTTTCTCTATTCAGGGGCGAACTCGATTCCTACAACATCTCCGATTCCAGAGTCATAGAAGCGCGCGGCATATATGAAGGAAAGATCGGATATGCCACCAGCGAGAAAGCAGACTCAACCACTCCTGATTATCTGATCGGGCACATCAAACAGAACGCCCGCCTCACCAACTCAGACGACAAGAGCATCATCTTCCGCGGCAGCGAAAAATACCGCAGGAAGAATGTATTCAGCAAAAAACTGCAGGATACTCCCGTCGAAGAAAAGATCCGTCTCGCAAAGGAATTCCACACCGCCGTCACGTCCAGGAACGACAAGATCCGTGAAGTGGAGATCAGTTATCAGGAATCCACAGAAGCGGTCACTCTGACGAACTCCTACGGACTCAAACTGAACAGCAAAGCTAACTCTGCCGTGCTGTTCGCCCAGGCGGTCGCAACTGACGATACAGGTGAAACTAAATCGGGGATGGTATTCCGCCTTATTACCGACCTCAACGACTTTGACATTGACGAGACGGCAGAAAAACTCGTGAACGATACCGTAAGTCAGTTCGGTTCCGGTCCCTGTGATTCAGGGAAATACAGATGCGTATTTTCCGGCAACGCCTTTGCTTCTCTGCTTGGTGCGTTCCTGCAGAACCTCTCCAGTGAAGAGGTCCAGAAGAACAGTTCTCTGCTCGCCGGCAAGCTCGGAGAAAAAGTAGCCTCCTCGAGACTCACTGTCTTCGAGAAGCCTCTGGAGAAGAACGCATCCTTCCGGTACTTCGATGACGAAGGAGTCGCAACGAGCAACAAGACCCTGATAAAGAACGGTATCCTCCAGACTTATCTTTACAACCTCACCACTGCGGCAAATGAAGGAAAAGCGTCCACCGGAAACGGATACAAGAGCCGCGACGGCAAGATCGGAGTAGGTCTGAGAAATGTGTTCGTCAAGCCCGGCACCCTCACCGAAGAAGGTCTGTTTGAAAAGGCCGGAGAAGGCGTATATATAACAAGCATCAGCGGTCTGCATGCCGGAATGAATCCCCAGTCCGGAAACTTCTCTCTGATCGCACAAGGTTACATGGTCAGAGACGGAAAGCGCGCTGAGCCTCTCTCGCTCATAACCGTGGCAGGGAATCTATTTGATGTTTTTGCTCAGATCATGGCTGTAGGCAACAATCAGGAACTGAGGATGAATGGCTATTTCGTTCCGTCAGTGCTTGTCAAGAAGATCTCTGTCTCCGGCAAGTGATCTGAATTCCGATCTGATACACAAAAAGGCTGATCTTTGATCAGCCTTTTTTCGTTATATGCAGTTTTCGATCAAGGATCAGATGTTATATATATCCATGTATTTTGCTTTGAGATAATCCGTGTAGAAAGCAGGATCAAACTGTGTTCCGGTCGCTTTCTCAATGATCTTGTCAGTCGTGCATATTCCGCCGTATCTGTGTATATGCTCTCCCAGGTAATCCATTATCTCGCTGTATCTGTCCTCTCTGAGCAGCAAATCAACATCTATGTCTTCAAACAGCTTGTGTGCAAACTGCGCTGCTATGGCACTGCCCAGCAGATACGTGGGGAAATACCCGAAATAAGCATACGGCCAGTGCATGTCCTGCAGTATGCCGTCTCTGGCGTTAGGCACATTCACACCGAGATATTCCCTGTATTTTTCATTCCATATCTCTTCCAGATCCCTTATCTTATACTCTCCGCTGAATATACCTTTTTCGATCTCATAACGTATCATGATGTGCAGCGGATATGTCACTTCATCCGCCTCAGTACGGACCAGAGAAGGTTTAACTGCATTGATCGCACGATAGAACTCGTCGTTTCCGATCCCTTTCAGTTCATCCGGAAAGACAGCCTTGAGTTTCGGGAGATTCACTTCCCAGAAGGTCCTGCTCCTGCCTATATGGTTCTCCACCAGCCTTGACTGAGACTCATGCATGCCCGCATGGATATTCTCAAGTATTACTGTTCCATCATATTTAGGATCGGTCTGATGTCCGAAATAGGCATGGCCGCTCTCATGCATGGAAGACAGCGCAGCCATGACCAGATCATTCTCGCGGTATTTTGTGGTGAAACGCATGTCATTTCTGTTCAGACCCGTAGTAACGGGATGCTCTGACTCGCTTACAGTTCCCCATGACGGATCGAACCGGATAAACTTCATAAGATCCCTGTTGAATTCCCTCTGCTTGTCCGCGGGATAATACCTGTGAAGGAATGAGGTGTCAGGCTGCTCGGCTTTCTCTATCTCCCTGAGGAGCGGGACCACTTCGTTTCTGACCTTGCCGAACAACTCATCATATCGGGCTCTGTTATAGCCCTTTTCATTATCATCAAGGAGCTGATCAAACAGATCCTGCCCTTTATTTGCGTACATCTTGATGGCTGTGAATGCATCAACAAGTTTTTCCAGATATGGCCAGTAACTGTCATAATCTGCGCGTTCCTTGCAGATGAGCCACTGCCTTTCGCTCTCAGAAAGTATCCTCTGGTAGTCAGAATACTCCTTCTCCGGCACCTTTCTGCTTTCCTCAAACTTTTCCAGATAGAGTTCAGCCATCTTTCTTATATCACTGTCGGGATCATCAGAAGCGACTTTCTGCATGACATCTTCGATGCCTTCTTCTTTAAGAACACGCATATATTCGCCTGACAGTATGGCTGCTTTCTCTCCCCTGTATTCCGCACCGGCATTAAGCGGCCTTTCGGTCGCATCGATCTCGATCAGTGTCAGCGCCATTTTGTACGCGCTCAGTCTGTTCTGCCACGCAAGAAATCTTTCTCTGTTTTCCTCGATACCCATATTCTCCTCCTTATTGCAGACAAGCCGTCCGTCTCCTGCGTTTGCACGAGAACAGGCGGCTTTTCATCTATTTTACTATAAGATCACAGTGCCCCGGTCGCCTTAAGATAAAGGAAGACGAACACAACAGCAGCGGCAAGAAACGCCCCGCCCGTGATGATCATGAATCCGAAGCCACCGCCCCTGAGCCGTCTGAGCTGCCTCATCTCCTCTCGGTGGTCCTTGAAATCACTGTAGTTTGGCTGTTGCTTGCCTTTTGAGAGCAGCTGAAATGTAAGCATCCTGAACGCTGTCTGCATCCCGTATATCACTCCGTCCAGCGTGCCCGTATCGGAAATGACCATCATAAGTCCGAACCCGGTGACGAGAAGCCCCGGAATGGTGAATCCGTCAGCCAGTATCTTGTAGCGATCTGCAGGGCGTTTGTTCCTGATCCCCTTAGATGAGACATAGAATACCGTTAAGGCGGTGCAAAGGATCAGAACAACGACGTACTTCAGGATCAGTTTCTTATTCATTTGCTATCTTCTCTTTGTAGCGTTTCTCTTCCTCGTCGTTGCAGTAGACGAAATGGCCGGGAAGGATCTCCCTCAGTGAAGGCTGATTGACCGTATAATCATGCTCCTCAAGAGGATTGTATGTTATCCTCACCCTCGTTTTCTCCGTGGCGGGATCCGGTACAGGGATCGCCGACAGCAGCGAATTCGTATAAGGATGCAGCGGATGCCTGAACAGTTCATCGGAATCGGCAAGTTCAACGAGTTTGCCGTAATACATGACCCCTATCCTGTCCGAGAAATACTTGACGACCGAGAGGTCATGCGCGATGAACATGATCGTGAGGCCCATCTTCTCCCTCAGATCGTTGAGAAGATTGATGACCTGCGCGCGTATGGAAACGTCCAGAGCCGATATAGGTTCATCAGCGATTATCATCTCAGGATTCATTATGATGCTTCTCGCGATGCCTATCCTCTGCCTCTGTCCGCCGGAGAATTCGTGAGGATATCTTCCGGCATGCTCCGGGACAAGGCCGACCACATCGAGCATCTCATAAACTTTTTTCTCGATATACTCCTTGTCAGTATATCCCTGGATCACCAGACCTTCTCCGATGATCTCCTTAACAGTCATTCTGGGGTTCAGCGAAGCGATGGGGTCCTGGAAGATCATCTGTATCTGCGTGACGATCTTGGATCTCTTGGCAGCCCTGATCCTGTCCTTTGACTCTTTGATGAGGCGTTCCTTTTCCTGAGGATCGGAGGCATTGGCGATAAGCTCCTCGTACTCTTTGCGGACTTCTTCTGCACGCTGCTTTCCGTATTCCTTATCGGCGTTTTTCTGGTCGATATTGGCCTTCTGGATCTCAAGCTTGTTGTCTGCGATGATCTTTTCCAGTTCAGCGCGTCTCTCAGGCGAAACATTTCCCCGGAGCTCTTTCCTGGCAGCCTTAATGGCCTCCCTGTAAGAGAGAGTTCCTGCGCAGATACGGTGTCCCTTGAAATAAACGCTTCCTGAAGTGATGTCATAGATGCGTATTATAGACCTTCCGGTGGTGGTCTTACCGCAGCCGGATTCCCCGACCAATCCAAAGACCTCCCCTTTGTATATATCAAAGGAAACATCGTCTACAGCTTTGGTGGGACCGAAATACTGGCACAGATGCTCTACATGGAGCAATACTTCCTTATTTTCCATTTTGCCCCTCCGCAAGCTTTGCTTTCATTCTTTCGATCCTCTCTGTGATGATCTTTGGCATCTCGACTTTTGGAGCGTCGGGATGAAGCAGCCATGTCGCTGCCTTGTGTGTCTCCGTGATGTCAAACATCGGAGGCTGCTGCTCAAAGTCTATCTCCATGGCGTACTTATTGCGGTCAGCAAATGCATCGCCTACCGGAGGATAGATCATATTGGGCGGCGTTCCGGGTATGGCTTCCAGTTTCTCCTTGGTGTCAAGGTCAGGCATTGAAGACAGCAGAGCCCAGGTATACGGATGCCTCGGGTCATAGAAGACTTCCTCTGAAAGTCCCTGTTCTACGATCTTGCCTGCATACATGACAGCTATCTCGTCCGCCATCTGTGCGACAACGCCGAGGTCATGTGTAATGAATATGATGGAAAGGTTCCTTTCAGCCTTGAGCTTGTTTATCAGCTCAAGGATCTGCGCCTGTATGGTTACGTCCAGCGCGGTAGTCGGCTCATCACAGATCAGGATCTCGGGGTTCGCAGCAAGTGCGATCGCGATCACTATTCTCTGTCTCATTCCGCCTGAGAACTCGAAAGGATACTGGTTATAGCGCATACGCGGCTCAGGAATACCTACTTCGGTCATCAGCTTGATAGCTGTCTGCTTTGCCATATCCTTGGTGATCACATAGACAGCAGTAGAAGCTTTATCCTTGAAATAGTCGACCATATCGACTGCCTTGGCTTCAAAATCAGGTTCGCTCTGGTCAGCCTGAGCCTCATAGCGGGTCCTTACGTCGCTGCAGATCTTGACGATACTGCTCTTTAGCTCATCGAGATCCAGTACGTTCTTCGGAACGACCTTCCAGTCGACGTTCTTGCCGCGGGCTATCAGCGCTTCTCTCTTGGCTGACTGCTTCTCAAACCTGGCTTCTTCCTTGGGGTTGTTTTCCACATAGAAGAAGTACTTTTCTATAGCTCCGTTGAGAGATGAGCCGAATGTGTATGCATATGAATCCTTATTCACATCAAGATAATCGATGCCGGATTCCACCTTTTCTATCAGGCTCTTGGCATATTCCCCGGAAGCTTTCTCTTCTATATCAGAGGAGAAATAGCTTTCAGCTTCCCTGAGAGCCGCAACTGCTTCCTTCTTGCCCGCAGCAGCCTTTTCATAGGAATTTCTCAGACCTTTGGAGGAATAGGAGATGAACTCGTTCATGAACCGGTCATCCAGCAGATGAAGAGCTTTTTCATTAAGCTCATTGCGGTCATATCCGTAGATGTTCTCATCCGGATTGATCATCTTGTAATAACCGATGCGGAAGAAGTTCGGCCTTACCTGTTCAGACATCCTGTCCAGAAGTTCCTCTGTTCTCTCCATGGTGGTCAAAAGATCTTCATTAACAAATGAAGGATCGTTCTTATCAGCCTTGTAATTGCCTCGTGCAGCAGTATAGTCGTTCAGGCAACCCGACAGCTCTTCCTCGAATCCATGGATATAGAAAGCATCTTTGATGCCTTTCAGCCTCTTGATATGTTCATTTACAAGCTGCTTTACATTCTGTTTCTGCTTCTTGGAGTGCATGTAGAGGAAGTTCGTGATGTCTTCCTTGAGGTCCTGAACATTGGAGTCTGATCCGTTATAGCTGTCTTCCAGCTTATTTGCCTCGATACAGAAATTATCGAAGGTCTTGGTCATCTCCTCTATATGCGCAGAATCAGAAGGACATGCCTCCTGCATGTTTTTCTTAAGGGTATCAAGCAGCGAGTTAAAATCATTGCGGGCATTCTTTCTTCCCGCCTTGTTTTTCAGGAGCATGGCCTCTGTGATCTGAGGTCCGATCTTGACGATCGGGTTCAGTGAGGACAGCGGGTCCTGGAAGATCATGGAGATCTTGTCTCCTCTGATCGTATGCATGGTCTCTTCGTCCAGCTTGAGAAGATCCATTCCGTCATAGAGTATCTCGCCGTTCTCTATGATGGCGTTTCCGGCAAGTATCCCGAGTATTGCTTTCGATGTGACTGACTTTCCGGAGCCGGACTCACCAACTATAGCCAAAGTACGGCCGCGGTACAGATCGAATGAGATGTCACGGACTGCCTTGAGCGTGCCGCTGGAGGTCCTGAAAGAGACTTTTAGGTTCTTGACTTCAAGTATCTTGTCTGCCATCTCTTATTCCTCCGTTCCTCTTAGTGCCGGGTTGAATGCATCGCGCAATCCGTTCCCGAACAGGTTAAAGCAGATCATCAGCAGAGAGATCGTCAGTGCCGGGAGGATCATCAGATGAGGATAATTGGTCCAGATCCCGCTCGAGTCGGAAAGAAGCGTTCCCAGTGATGTGACCTTGGATGAGCCAAGCTTGACTATTCCCAGGTAGCTGAGGTTGCTCTCCTGATAGATAACGCTCGGGATAGCCAGTGCGCTGGATGTGATTATGGTTCCAAGTGTATTGGGATAGATATGCTTCCAGATGATCCTGCTGTCTCTTGCTCCGAGCGTATGGGCAGCCATGACGTATTCCTGATTCTTGAAGCGGTAGAACTGCGTTCTGACAAGAGAAGCCGTGCCTATCCATCCCGTCAGGATATATACGAACAGCAGAGAAGGAATGGGTCCTACCTTAGCTGCGAGGTGGATCTGGAAAAGGCTAGCAAGGACGATGAACGGGATATCCCAGAGGATGTCCGAGATCCTTTCCATGATAAGGTCAACGGTTCCGCCGTAGTAACCTTCTACTGCGCCGTAGAGCGTTCCGATGACGAAGTTCATCGTAGCGACTGCGATCGAGATCTCCAGCGAGAGTTTGATTCCTCCTGCAAGTCTCAGAGCCATATCATATCCCTGAGCATCCGTACCGAGGATATAATCCGGTTCGTGACCGTACAGATACTGGAAGTAATTGTAATAGAGGACTCTGATCTTATACTGGGCAGTGCTCTGGTCACCGCCGCCCGCATAAATATAGTAGAGTACGTTCCCGTTATCGTCGCGCAAATAGTTATCCTCGAACTTCATATCGTCTTTCAGTGAGATGCGCTTGACTTCTCCGTTGCTGTTGACGCGAACGGGGCTTCCCTTTGCATCCACCTTGTACCAGAAGTTCGCATCCGTCTTGTCGAACGCATACGTGAACTCATTGTCTGCGATCAGCGGATAGAGGACTCTGAGTCCTGTTTCCTGTTCCCAGTCGCGGATCTTCTGAAATTCAGCCTGTTCTATGCTTCTGTAGATGAAGCCCACTTCCAGATAAGTATCTATTCTTCCGGTATACCCCTGATCTGTCTCTTTATATCTGATCATGGGCATATATTCCGATTCCATCGCCTCGGAAACGGTTACATTGTGATTTCCGTCGTAGTTCTCTGCACCGACGCCGATCGCGAGCTTGCTCTGTATTCCTCTCTCCGAGAAATTGCGTTTCATTCCGCCGTCAGCAATGCCGATGTCTTTGAGCCAGGAGACTCTTCCGGGCTTTTTGGCATACAGGTTCGACATGAACGTGGCGCTGTGAGACCTGATCATCAGCGGGCATATGAAAGCGTACAGGAAGATCAGGAGGATTATGATCGCCGCAACGACGCTGGCTTTGCTCTTCTTGAACCTGATCCATGCATCCTTGAAGTAACCGATAGGCTTATCGTCGAATTTCTTGTCATGGATCCTCTCATCCTGATTGACGAAGCGGAATTTTTCCGCCGGGATCTTTTCCATCACGATGTTGTTTTCCATATTCTCACTCTCCCATTCTGATACGGGGATCTATGATCCCGTAGCTGAGGTCTACCACGATTCCGGCGATCAGTCCCAGCAGTGTATAGAAGATACCGTCCAGCATATAGACGTCATAGTCAAACAGGTTGATGGATCTGATATAGAGCTGCCCTACGCCGGGGATGGAGAATATCTGTTCGATGATCATCGAACCGCCGAGCACTCCGAAGAACATTGCGATAATGCCGGGGAAAATCGGAACCATTGCATTCTTTAGGGCATGTCTCCAGGTGGCCTGTGAATTGGTAAGGCCTTTGGTCCTCGCCAGCAGCATGTAGTCAGAAGTGAGCGATTCCGTCAGCTCCGCTCTCGTATTGCGGCAGAGGGATGCGATCGTGCCGAAACTCAGAGCGAGAATGGGAGCTATCATGCTCTTGAACATCTTCCAGGTAAAATATGAGCCTCCCGCGTCCGCCAGGGCGTACATCTGAAGCGGAAGCAGGTTGAGTTTGAAGTACAGGAAGTACTGTACCAGGAATGCGTAGACATAACTTGGTACCGAGACGAATACTATGACCAGCACGCTGATAAGCGAATCCTGCCATTTATTCTTTTTAATGGCGGCATAGATCCCCAGGGCGATACCCAGGGGCACTGAAAAGATTATGGAATAAAGGTTGACCAGAACCGTAGGAGCCAGCCTGCTGGTAAGAAGCTCCAGCGCAGGAGTGCGGTAGGAGATATACCAGGAAGTACCAAAGTCCCATTTGGTAAAAATGTTCTTTAGATATATCCAGTACTGGATCAGAAGCGGTTTTCCGTATCCGAGAGCCTCCCAACGCGCCTTTATAGCTTCTGCCTGCACCTTTTCAAGAGGAAGTTCTCTCGGCAGAAGTCTTATCAGTACGAAATAAATGGTCGTAATGATAAACAATACGCAGAACATCAAAAGTACCCTTTTCAGGATATACTTTCCCAATTTCATAGCGTACGCCCTTTCTTTTCTTCTTTATTTGTTCCGCATTTAAACTGTGCAGGAGATGATCCTGTATTGAATGCCAGCATCTGCCAGGAACACAGTTCATGCAGATAATACTTAACACGGTTTAAAGCATGACCGTCAGTTAAGACGTGCTAAATATTATATCACAAATGAAACATGAATAGTATGTCCATTTTTATATTCCTGTAACACGGTCAGGACCAAATTATAGACATAATATCCAATTGATCTGTAACAAAAAAACAAGAGGAGACCAAGGTCTCCTCTTGTCATTCAGAATACTCTTTTCTGTTTCAGACCAGATTATTCGTAGCTCAGCGTGCCGCCCTTGCTCTCAACGAACTTGGTCCACTCTTCATCGGTGTAGTTGAACTTGAGCAGTTCCATACCGCCGAACCCGTACATGATGTTGTAATCGGGTGTGTAGTAGTTGACCTTGTAGGAAAGCAGGTTGCAGATCGTGGAACCTGCGAGCGGGATGCAGTAGAGCTTATCGAGGTAGTTCTTTTCGATCGCTGCCAGGATGTGGAGCTTGGTGTCATACTCGCCGGGAGCTGCAAACTCGCCGTTTCCTGCCATGCAGTTGGACCACCACTGATATGTCTCTGTGCGGTCTTCGCCGTTGATGTTGATCGTGAGGGTATCCTTTGCCGGGTTCCAGCAGGCTGCCTCATGGATCGCAGCATAGTCTGGGTCGCAGTATACGCGGAACATTGTGAACGGGTAGAAAGCAGCGCCGCCCCATGCACCGTATCCGACTGCGAACTCGCCGTTAGGAACAGCTGTGTATCTGTTCTCGATGTTGCCGACTGCTTCGAGTTCGATCTTGCCAAAGCCGGTTCCTTCAACTGCAGCATTCAGGTAATCCTGGATGAGCTGGACCTGCTTTGTATCGGTGGAGTCAAGAGCACCCTTCTTATAGCCGAGGCGGATCTTGATGGGATCGCCTTCCTTGTAGAGGCCGTCAGCGGTGAGCTCTTCAAGGGCTTTGGTGAAGTACTCTTTTGCTTCGGTTACGTTGTAACCGGTGATGGATTCATAAGCTTCCTTCAGGGTTGCATATGCCTTGCCTGCGCCGTACTCAACATTGTAAAGATCGCAGATCGCCTGCATAGCTTCGTCAGAAGCTCTGTACATGGAGGTAGGATCCTTATAGATGTTGTAGAAGTACAGGTTGTTCAGAAGACCGTACATGGGCTTGTAGCCTGCCGTGGCCTTGACCCAGTCTGCGCGGTCGATCGCGAGGGTGAAGCCCTTGCGGAAGTTCCAGTTGCTCATGACAACGGAGTTCTGGTTGCCGGTGTTGGCATCCATTCCCTTGAGAGCATCCAGATTGGTGTTGAGGAAGAACCTCATCGTGTATGTCTCATCCTCTTTGTAGAGCTGATCAGACATTGAGTAGTTGACAACTTCGTCTGCCGGGAGGCCCCAGTCATCAAGCTGTCCCTTAAGGAACGCCTGCTTTGCAGCGTCGTCGGTCATAACGTCGATGATGATCTTGTCGGCCTGGAATACTTCCCTGGCCTCGCCGTCGACATCCCAGTTTGAAGTACCGACCAGTCTGCCGGTCTTCTCATCTTCTGTGAATGCATAGTAATAGGGGTTCTTCGTGTAGACCAGCTGCTTCTCTTTCTGCAGAGAATCAATGATGTACGGGCCATAGGACATGCTGTTGGAGATGTCTGTACCGTAGCTGGTGGTAACGAGAGAGCCTGTGGTGTCCTTGTTGTCATCATAGTAGGGGATGTAGACCAGCCAGTTGCTGGTAAGTCCTGCCATGAAGTAATCGATGTCGCAGTATACTTCGTTGACATAGATCAGGTTCTTATCGTCAAGCTTGTAAAGACCAACTGTATCCCAGGAAACTGTCGGATAAGACTTCTCAACGAGGAAGTAATTGTAAGCATAGCTCTCATCCTCGCCCCAGTCAGCACTGTAAGTGATGCACTTTACGAGTTCTGCATAGGTGTCGTCATTCAGAGGAGCGCGTCCGTCTGCGTCCGAAGCGGCCTGCAGCGCTGCAAGCGCATCAGGATCCATATAATCGGCATAATCAACGATCGTTGCTCCGCTGAGATACGCTTCAAGAGGAGTGCTGACTGCGATGTACACTTTGTCGCCATCAGCAGTTGTATAAACTCCGTCATCGCCCTTTACGAGGTCAGCGAACTGAACGCCTGTATCCTCATTGTATGCTGTTCTTCCGGAATGGAAATATCCGTTAGCACCTGCCACAGCGGTCTCACCGGTGTAGTAGTTGTTTGCACGGTAGTTCTGCATGTCGGGATCCAGCAGTCTCTTGAAGGACTCAACATAGTCATCAACAGTGATCTCTTCACCGTTCTGCCACTTGATTCCGTCTCTCAGAGTGATCTGGAAGACGTAACCTTCCTTGACTTCGGAAGGATCCTTTCCGTCGAGGTTGACAGGATACTTTGTAAGGTCAGCTGTGTGAGAAGCGGTAACGTCTTCTACAGCAGTAGCTGCCTTGTAGGTCCACTGATAGACCTGATTCTCGGAATCCTTGATGCTCATGTCGACAAACGGGGTGGACAGGTATGTAAGAACGCCGCTGTCCGCGTTGGTCTCCCAAGTATGGGGATTCCACTTGTCTGCCAAGCTGGTTGAATAGCTGTTGTATGTATAGGTCACGGTATAACCTTCGTCGTCGCCTTTTTTCTTGCCGCCGCAACCGACCATACTAACAACTGTGCATGCCAGCAACAGCAATGCCAGTATTTTCTTCATTTTTTTCTCCCTTCATAGGTTATACAGGGGTAATTTTAGAACAATGGCAGAATTAATGCAATAATTAATGTATAAAACTGTTTGTTTCGTTAATTTTGCTGCCTGGCCTTAGGGAAAAAGTGAACAATTCCACTATAAAAGTTTCAGAATTATTTCACACATCTAAATAAAGTACAGAGAAAAGCCCCGTTGATCGCGTCAACGGGGCTTCAACATCATTTAACTGTCAGAAACCGACATTCTCGGGAAGAGAATCATCCTCGTCGATCCACTCCTGAACGTTCACGACCCTGTAGTCGGTCGCCGTGTCTCTGATCACTATGTCTTTTATGCCTGCATTGATGATGAGCTTGCGGCACATCATGCAGGATGAGGAATCCGGGATCAGCTCCCCAGTCCCCGGCTTTATGCAAGCCATATAGATGGTAGCTCCCAGCATCTCCTGCCTTGAAGCGGAGATTATGGCATTTGCCTCGGCATGTGCTGACCTGCAGAGCTCATATCTCTGTCCCGAGGGAATATTGAGCGCTTCTCTGGTGCAGTAGTTGAGGTCGGAGCAGTTCTTCCTGCCTCTCGGCGCTCCGTTGTAACCGCTGGACACGATCTCATCGTTCTTGACTATTATTGCTCCGTAACATCTTCTCAGACAGGTGGATCTCTCCGCCACCGTCTGGGCAATATCGAGATAATAGTTCATTTTGTCTTTTCTTTCCATTGCGCTCTCCCCCGTGCAGGTATTGTTGTCTTGTTTTCTATACAATTATATAATGAGAACAGTATTTTGCGAACAGTTTTTCTCCTCAATGTTAAGCAGTGAGATCGGCGGTTTTCGGTGCCATCAATAAGCCACTTAACATATAAGTTACTGAAAGGAAAGATCATATGACTGATTTTCGCGACAAGAGAATAAACGATTTCGTTTCCGAACTGGAATCCAAAGCTCCCGTCCCGGGAGGCGGCGGTGCCTCTGCTCTGGCAGGCGCTCTCGGTGCCGCTCTGGGGAACATGGTCTGCTCGCTTACCGTAGGAAAAAAGAGATATAAGGATGTGGAGGAAGACATCCTGAAGATCTCAGATGAACTCGGTTCCCTCAGCAGCGACCTGCTGGACTGCATCAACGAAGATGCGGTGGCTTTTGAACCTTTGTCCCGCGCCTACTCCATCCCCAAGGACGATCCCACACGGGCTGAGATAATGGAAAAATGTCTGAAGGACGCTGCGTCCGTACCTTTCCGCATAGTAGAGTTGTCCTGCAAGGCGATCCCTCTTCTGGAGGAGCTCGCTGAGAAAGGCAGCCGCCTGGCTGTTTCCGACGCCGCTACGGGTGCCGTGATCTGCAGGGCTGCCATAATGGGAGGAGCAGCTAACGTATACGTCAATACTTCCAGCATGACCGACCGCGAATACGCAAAAGAACTGGAAAGCAAAACAGATCAGCTGGTCACTGAGTTCTGTTCCAGAGCCGATGGTCTTTATGAACAAATAACAAGGAGAATGAAAAAATGAGTGTACTGTTGAAAGGAAAACCGGTCGCAGACGCCTTGAACCAGAAGGCTTCAGCTCTGTGCGAAGATCTTAAACAGAAGGGAATCACACCGGTTCTGGCTGTCATCAGAGTCGGCGAAAAGCCGGACGACATCGCCTATGAGAACGGTGCAGTAAGAGCCTGCGCCAAGGTCGGCGCAGAAGTAAAGAAGATCACTCTGCCCGTAGACATCGACAACGCTGCATTCCTCGCCGCAGTCACCGAGGCCGCCTCTGACGATGAGATCAGCGGGATCCTTCTTCTCAGACCTCTGCCGAAGGGACTGGATGAGGACGCTGCTCTGGAGCTCATACCTGCGGCAAAAGACCTGGACGGATGCAGCAAGGCATCTTTTGCAGGCGTTTATACCTCAAGCGGAGAAGGTTTCCTCCCCTGCACCGCACAGGCGGTCATGGAGATCATCGACTTCTACGATGTGAACTGCTCCGGCAGGCGCGCCGCGGTCCTCGGGAGATCACTAGTGACCGGAAAACCGATCTCGATGCTCCTTCTGGACAAGAATGCCACTGTCACAATCTGCCACTCAAGGACGACTGACGCTGCAGCCATCTGTGCTGAAAGCGACATCATAGTCACATGTACAGGCAATCCGCGTTCGGTCGGCAAAGATTATTTCAGAGAAGGTCAGACAGTCATCGATGTCGGCATCTGCGTCAATCCTGACACCGGCAAACTGTGCGGCAACGCCGTACAGGAAGAAGCCGAAGAAGTCGTAGCAGCCATCAGTCCTGTTCCCGGAGGCGTAGGAACAGTAACTTCTGCTGTTCTTGCTCTGCACGTGGTGCAGGCTGCAGCCCGCAATCACTGAGAGGACATCAAGCATTGGATATTTCTGAGACCCTGGAGTTCATCAGCTCGTATAAAAATGATTACCCTCATGAGGATCTGAGCAGGGTCCGCGCTCTTCTGGCGAGACTCGGAGATCCTGACCGGAAACTCAGATTCGTGCATGTTGCCGGGACCAACGGCAAAGGCAGCACCTGCGCAATGCTTGCGAGCATTTTGAGAAAGGCCGGTTACAGGACCGGCCTTTTTACCTCTCCGCATATACTCAGATTCAACGAGAGGATGCAGATCGACGGGATCCCCGTTTCCGATGATGATCTCGTGAGCGCAACTGAAAAAGTCAGGGCAGCCATGTCCGGCATGCAGGACGGAGTGAACTGGTTCGAGATGGTGATGTGCATCGCTCTCGTCTGGTTTGCTGAGCGGAAAACTGACATAGTGGTCTTCGAAGTGGGACTTGGAGGCCTGCTGGACGGTACCAACGTAATCGATGTCCCCGACGCGGCAGTGATAACAAACATCGGTCTCGACCACACCGAAATCCTTGGCAGTACCCTTGAAGAGATAGCATGGCAGAAGGCTGCCATCATCAAGACCGCAGGCATCGCCGTGATATACCGCGGTCCGGAACAAGTGGAGAAGGTCTTTGAAAACAGATGCCGTGAAGTAGATGCGAAACTCATAAAGGCGGATTTTGACAGCATCAGTGAAGGAAAAGCAGACATTTTGGGACAGACATTTGACGCCGAGGGCATGAGAGGCATTTTCATTCCTCTCGCCGGAGATCACCAGAAGAAGAACGCCGCCGTTGCGATCTGCACCGCCCGCGCTCTCAGATCAAAGGGCTGGAAGATCACTGAACGCAACATACGCAGCGGCCTCAGGACCACCGTGTGGCCTGTCAGGTTTGAAGTCGTCTCCAGAGATCCACTGTTCATCATCGATGGAGGCCACAATCCTCAATGCGCCGAGGCTGTCAGGGATTCACTGAGATCCCTCATCCCCTCCGAAACAAAGATCGTATTTCTGCTGGGCATGCTTGCCGATAAGGATTTCAGGGATGTCATCAAGATCCTGGGGTCTGTATCCGGCGAATTCGTAACGGTTGCTCCGGACTCATACCGCGCGCTAAGTGCTGCTGATCTTGCTCGATGCATCGCGGAACAGGGATTCAGCGCAGTCCCCTGTTCATCCATAGAGGAAGGCATAGAAACTGCGATACGCACAGCTGATGGAGGTGCCGTATGCTGTGTGGGTTCTCTCTATCTCGCCGGTGATGTAAGAAGGCACTTCTCTGCAGACACAAGCTTTGAGCGCTTGGTATAGGAGGATCTGCTCATGGTAAACCTGCGTCACTTTTCCGCGGAAGACGCTGAGCTCATCCGCCGCTGCCGCTATCCGGATATCTCTGTCAGTGAGATAGAGGATATGATATCCGAGTGGAATTCTTGCCTTTACCGCGGCAGATACTTTGAGATGTTCGCCGTGATCTCGGACGGAGAACCCAAAGGCAGCATCTCGATCTTTGAACACAGCCGCACATCCTGTGAGATCGGTCCTGATATATTCCCGGATCACCGTGGTAACGGATATGCTTCGGAAGCGATGCACCTGATGCTTGGATATGCAGCATCAAAGGGCTACCGTCTGGTCATACAGCAGATCAGGACCGACAATGAAGCCAGCATTAAGATGCATGAGAAACTGGGTTTCGAAAGGCTGGACAGCGCATACCGCAACCGCAAGGGAAACGAGGTGTGCCTGTACTTCAAGATCATTTGAGCAAGAAGAAAACATGCAAAAGGCTCCGGACAGTATCCGGAGCCTTTTATTCTATCTCAATTTTACTCGGATGCCGCTTCTGCGCCGTTCTTGTCCGCCGTCCTGGAATAAAGAACCAGCACGAATGGAAGCACAATGAACATAAGTGGCAGGTCTGCCGCAAGCTCAAGAAGGTTCTTTCCGAGCCTTGTGGCGATGATCACCGGCAAAGATTTGTACGGTATGAAACCATAATGGATGTTGGCAACGGTGTTGAATATCATGTTGACGATCAGCACGTCAAGAAGTCTTGCAGCGACGATCCTCAGACCCAGCTGAGTAGCCTTGATCCCAAACAACCTGCCCGAGGTCTCGTCAGAGTACACATCGCCCCATCTTCTGTACAGGATCAGGCCGTAGATCATTCCCTGGAACATTCCTATCAGAGTATACAGCGGCAGGAATGCACCGGACGGATGAACGAGGAACCCCAGCACATCGCAGATACCTCCCGCGACTATTCCGACTGTCGGTCCGAACAGCATACCTATGGCCGCAAGCGGGATGAACGCGAAATTGATCTTGCCGAAAGGCAGATCAATAGAGAGTGCTTCGATGACCATGCTGAGTGCGATAAGCATCGAGCAGATCACAAGATTGATGATCGTCGTACGCTTCTTAGCTCCGAACAATTCTTTTGCTGATGATTTAAAAAGAATAAAAAAGCCTTTCATTTCTGCCCCCTTGGAATGACTCGCATTATAAAGAGAATGAAAGGTCTCATTTTCACTTATAATGCATTAAGCGGGATGCAATGACCGAACCGCAATACTGGCGCTTCATGGTATGGCTTACCAAATAGCGCTTCGTATGTTTCGTCCCCGACACAACTCCCCGTTGTCGGGACACTGATACCGGTGAGTCTTCTCTGCACCGGATATATGACGCACGGTCATCTACTCTGTAATGCCTACGTCGCCAACGACGTACAAATGTAGATTACAATGATTGCTCGTTCCGGTCAAGATTAATTTGCGACGGTATATTTTAGTTATTATCTGATCCCGCAAAGATAGCCAGGCAAATACGATGCAAAGAACATACATCCATCAATGACCGGACTGTTCGCAATCGATCATTTCACCGGACGAAAAGAGCGGGATCTCAGACGATCCCGCTCTCCATGCTTTTTTATTTTTTCTTTTTGCTGTATCCGGACCGGGTACTCTTGGGACCTGTTCCGTTCTTTCTGGAAGCTGCGGCATTCTTTCTGCCCGGATTTCCGCTTCTTTGATCCCGCCTGTCGCCGGGTGCCTGCGGCACAAGGCATTTGGGTCCGCTGCCTATGAGATCGAGCCTGCCCGCCTTTCTCAGAGCTTCCCTGACTCTTGCTGCATTTTCAGGGATCCTGTACTGCATCAGACACCTCTGCAGTTCCTTTTCCCTGGGATCCTTTGCCACATAGATCGGTTTCATGGTCCTGGGATCCAGGCCTGTATAATACATGCACGTCGACAGAGTTCCGGGAGTAGGATAGAAATCCTGTACCTGTTCAGGAGTGGACCGGATATCCCTCAGATACTCCGCGAGTTCAATGGCATCGTCTAGAGTGCATCCGGGGTGAGATGATATGAAATAAGGCACCAGATACTGGTCCATACCGGCTTTTTTGTTTGCATCGAAGTACTTTTTTCTGAAATTCAGAAAGACCTCATGTTTAGGTTTGCCCATGAGGTTAAGCACATGGTCCGATACATGTTCAGGCGCTACTTTCAGCTGCCCGCTGACGTGATGCTTTACAAGTTCGTCTACAAACCTGTCTCCGTTGGGATCCTGCAGTATGTAGTCAAACCGTATCCCGCTGCGCACAAAGACCTTTTTGACTCCTTTGATCTGTCTGAGTTTTCTCAGAAGCTCGATATAATCGCTGTGATCCGCTTCAAGATTCGGGCACGGACTCTGTCCAAGGCACTGCCTGTCTTTGCAAACGCCGTACTTGAGCTGTTTCTGACATGATGGATGTCGGAAGTTGGCAGTCGGCCCTCCCACATCGTGTATATAGCCTTTAAAGTCGGGCATTTTCGTCAGCAGTTCCGCTTCCTTTATCAGAGATTCATGACTGCGGACTGATATGGTCCTTCCCTGATGGAAGGTGATGGCACAGAAACTGCAGGCGCCGAAGCATCCTCTGTTTGACACCAGGGAGAATTTCACCTCGCTTATGGCTGATATCCCTCCCTGACTCTCATATATAGGATGGTAAGTCCTTTCATACGGCAGCTCATATACAGCGTCCATCTCTTCTGTTGTGAGCGGTTCCTGCGGTGGATTCACCACTACATAACAGTCATCATGGACGTACCGTTCCGCCAGCGGCTTTGCCGTTATGGCATCGCAATTCTCATACTGCCTCATGAAGCTTCTGCAGTATTTTTTCTTGTCCTTGCAGATATCCTCATAGCTGGGGAGTATGATGGCATTCTCGGGAGGTGTTCTGGTCTTCCAGACAGTACCTCTCACCCAGTTTATCTCGCTGACCGGAGTTCCCGCAGCGATGGCATTGGCTATCTCCAGGTCAGAACGTTCTCCCATTCCCCAGCACAGCAGATCGGCTTCACTGTCCAGAAGAACTGATCTTTTTACCGAATCGCTCCAGTAATCGTAGTGGCCAAGTCGCCTGAGGCTGGCCTCCATGCCGCCAGCTATCAGCGGCACATCAGGATAAGCCTTTTTTATTGCCTTTCCATATGCCGTCAACGCGTAATCCGGTCTTCCTCCGTACTTGTTTCCCGGAGCATAGACATCGGATCTCCTCTTGCGCTTGGCAACGGTGTAATTGTTGACCATGGAGTCCATGTTCCCGGAGTTTATGAAAAACCCGATCCTGGGCCTTCCGAACACTTTGAACGCGTTTTCATCGCTGATATCAGGTCTGGGTATTATCCCGACCTTATAGCCGTTGGCTTCCATTATGTGTCCGATGACTGATATGCCGAAGGATGGGTGATCGACATAGGCATCGCCGGTCACCAGCACTATATCGGCGTCTCCCCCTAGTTCCTTCCTGTTAAGTGCGAAAAAAGACATCTCGATCTCTCCCTGATAATGTCGTCAGTTTGCAGTCTTCCCGTTTTTCACTGCCTGTTTTATCGAAAGCGATATGCGTTTTTTCTGCACATCGACACCAAGCACGACCACATTGACAACATCTCCTACCTTTACTGCTTCTGACGGATGTTTTATAAACCTGTTCGCGATCTCCGAGATATGCACGAGGCCATCCTGATGTACTCCGATATCGACAAAACATCCGAAATCCGTAACATTGCGGACAGTCCCTCTCATTTCCATTCCGGGCTTCAGGTCTTCCATGCCCATAACATCTGTTCTGAGCATGGCAGGCGGCAATTCATCTCTCGGATCCCTTCCGGGCTTTGTAAGTTCACTGGCGATATCGGTTATGGTGGGGACTCCCACGCCGCAGCCTGCAGCGACCTTTTCCGCCCCAACCAGATCGAGCCTTGCCCTGAGATCTGATACCTGTCCCTTCTTAACATCGTCCAGGTCATATCCGCACATATCCAGAAGCTTTACCGCCGCTTCGTAGCTTTCCGGGTGCACCCCTGTATTATCCAGCACATTGTTCCCGGAAGGAACTCTGAGGAAGCCTGCTGCCTGCTCAAATGCCTTGGGGCCGATCTTAGGAACTTTAAGTATTGCCTTCCTGTCCTTGTATTTTCCGTTCTCTTCCCTGTACTGCACAATGTTTCTCGCAGTTGTGGCGTTCAATCCGGCAACTCTCGCCAGCAGAGACGGAGAAGCAGTGTTGAGGTCAACACCCACTGCATTGACGCAGTCTTCGACGACCCCAGACAGCGTCTCATCAAGCCTTGCCTGAGGCATATCATGCTGGTACTGGCCAACTCCGATGGATTTCGGATCTATTTTCACAAGCTCAGCCAGAGGATCCTGCAGCCTTCTGGCTATCGAGACAGCACTTCTGAGCGAAACATCGTACTGCGGAAACTCCGCAGCTCCAAGCTTGGATGCCGAATAAACGGATGCCCCGGCCTCATTCACGACCATATATGCAACGCCGGACAGTTCCTTTAGCATGCCGGCGATGAATATCTCTGATTCTTTGGATGCAGTTCCGTTGCCGATAGCTATAGCCTTTACGTTGTATTTTCTGATCATTGAAGTCAGTATCGCCCTGGCTTCATCTTTCTTATTGTGCGGAGGTGTCGGATATACGACTCCTGTGTCGAGCACTTTTCCGGTCTCATCCACGACAGCTATCTTGCACCCTGTGCGGTATGCCGGGTCAAATCCCATAGTGACCATATTCCTTACGGGAGGCTGCATCAGAAGCGGTTTGAGATTCAGTCCGAACATCCTTATAGCCTGTTCGGAAGCCATATCGGTGAGTTCGCTTCTTATCTCCCTCTCTATGGAAGGGAATATCAGTCTTCTGTATGAATCATCGGCAGCTTCCCTGACCAGATCGCAGCTTATGCTTCCCGTTTGCTTCACCGAGTGGTTCCTTACAATGTTAAGAGCAAGATCCTCATCTATATCGATCCCCGCCCTGAGGACTTTTTCATCCTCTCCCCTGTTTATGGCAAGTATCCTGTGACTGGGGACAGTGGATACCGCTTCGCTGAAATCATAGTAGTTTCTGTATACCGTATCTTCTTCCGTATTCGTCCTGGAAGCGAGTCTGCCTTTTTTGTGGATCAGTTCCTTGAGCAGTCTTCTGATCTCTGCATCATCGGAGATATTCTCCGCTATTATGTCCGATGCGCCGGCAAGAGCGGCAGGAACGTCTTCCACTCCCTTTTCATCGCTTACAAACGGAGCGGCCATTTCTTCCAGCGTGCCTTCCATTACATTTTGCGCATAAATGGAATCAGCGAGCGGTTCAAGTCCTTTTTCCTTCGCTACAGTAGCCCTTGTCCGCCTTTTCTGCTTATATGGTCTGTATATGTCTTCCAGTTCAGCCAGTGTTTTGGCTCCGGAGATCGCTTCCATGAGCTCTTCCGTCATCTTGCCCTGCTCTTCTATGGAACCCGTTACCTCATCACGGCGCTTATCCAGATTCCGCAGATATGTCATTCGTTCCGAGATCTCTCTTATGAGCTGATCATCCATCGTTCCATGCATCTCTTTGCGGTAACGGGCGATAAAAGGAACCGTATTACCTTCATCGAGGAGTTTCACGACGTTCTCCACATGAATTAGTTTCTGCCCGGTCTCTTTTGCTATCGTTTCAATGTTTTTGTCCATCACTTCTTGTTTCCGGGGATCCCCGAGCCTTCCGCCCGGCGGAACCCCAGCGTAATGCTGTCCTTTCCCATTCTTTTCTTTATCGAGGCAACTGCGTCCTCAAGTTTTTCCTGTCTCTGCCGGTCGGTACTTCCGGTCCCCTCAAACAGAGACATCTGCGTCACAGCCTCGCCCTCCGGCACCAGATCCGAACAACTTATCCCCAGCAGTCTGACTGCGCTTCCGTTTCTGTTGGTTTCCACCAGTTCAAAAGCTATCTCCGCTATCTCCCGCTGCAGATGCGTCGGGACATCCAAAGTCCTCTGCCGTTGTATCGTCTTAAGATCGGGATCTTTTATCGAGACCTGAACTGACCCCGCAAGAAACCCTTTGCGTCTGAGTCTGCCGCTCACAGAAGCCGCAAGCATATTGATGCCCGCTCTTATGTCTTCCGGCGTGATAAGGTCTCTGCTGAAAGTGAAACTGTTTCCTATGCTCTTTACTTCTCTCTCATCATAATAGGATCTGACCGGTTCGGTGTCATTGCCGCTCGCATAGTCCCAGAGCCCTGCACCATGTTTTCCCAGAAGCTCTGACATCTTGTCTTTGCCGAATCTGGCTATGTCTCCGATCGTCACGATACCGATCCTGCCCAAAGACGCAGCCGTGCTTTTCCCGACAAAGAGCAGATCGCTTACAGGAAGCGGCCAGACCGTGTTTTCCACATCTTCAGGCATGATGACTGTGGTAGCATCAGGCTTCTTCATATCAGAAGCCAGTTTCGCAAAGCATTTGTTGAAGCTCACCCCTACAGATATGGTCACGCCTATCTCCAGTTTGACACGCTGTCTCAACTCATCTGCTATCTCTTTGCCTGTCCTGTTCCTTAGGGCAGGACTTCCCGTCAGATCGAGAAAAGACTCGTCCACACTGAAAGGTTCAACCAGATCGGTATACTCAAGATATATCCTGTTGATCATCTCTGAGACTTCGGAATACTTACTGTGATGAGGCATCACCACCACCAGCTCCGGGCATTTCTTTTTTGCCGCATACACAGTATCAGTGGTCCTGACCCCGTACTTTTTGGCTTCCATGCTTGCAGCTACCACTACGCCGTGTCTGCTTTGCGGATCCCCTGCCACCGCCAGCGGAAGTCCTTTGAGAGAAGGGTCGAGCATAGCTTCTACACTTGCAAAGTAACTGTTGCAGTCGCAATGAAGGATGGTTCTTTTTTGCATCTTATGCTCCTCCTTCCTGCGAGATCCCGTCGTTATATCAACTGTGTTTAATTATATCATCTCCCGACATGTATATTTTTAGTCCGCGAATCGTATTCTGACGCTGTGACTAAAAATGATTGTCTAGTCATCGCATAAGCCTGTATAATTAGTTCATTAAAGATCGGGAGCTAGTATCATGGCGTCATATAAAGTCAATTGTCCCTCTTGCCACAAGTCCGTCGTACTTGAGGAAGACCTCCAGGAGACCTTCTGCCCCTACTGCGGTTCGAAGTTCTCAGTTTCCCAGTCGCGTTCAGCCGGTAGAAGTGATTCGGTCGTTCTGTATGAGGCTACTCAGATCGTAAATGATATACTCAAACGTGTCAGCACTTATCAGACCAACTGCGCAGATCTCTATGAGAAAACTCACCAGAACATCTCGAACCCCTTCAAGAAACTGCTGGCCGGGGCAGATGAATTCTCGATAAGCGAGATCCACAATAATTACTTTACAGTGCTCGACAAACTCATCAAGGAACTTGACGACCATCTCTCATCCATCAGCGAAGCGAACGTAAAGAGTGAGCTCGCCAGAAAAGCTGTCGATGCGGTCCTTCAGATTCCGGAAGAAAAGCTGCCGTTTGCCATTGCTCTTAACTACAGTGCAGATGATATTCTCACCGATGCTCTTCTCAAACACATGTCCCAAGCGGATCTTAGGGAAGTATATGACGGATTCACAGTGCCTGCCAGAAAGAAGCAGTTCTATCCCAACCAGAAAAAACTTGCAGTGCATATGGAATCACTGCTCGGACTCGATTCCGGGAAAGGATTCGGCGCGTTCATAAATAAGATCTTCAAATAGACCACTGATCATTACAGCCGGCTTCATGCCGGCTTTTTGTTTTATATTTGAACTTGCGGCCGAAAAATGAGATTATTATTCAAAAAAAAGACGGAGGAAAAGGAATGTCCATCAAGATCAGGATAAGCGATGATATCAAGGATGAGCTTAACGGAAGGCTGCTGCTCTTTGCTGATTATCCGGGGGATAACGAAGAGCCGATGCTTTTCAGGCGCGACGGTTTCGGAATGGGAGGCGGGCCGGTCTTTGGCGTGACCTTTTACGGTCTCACCGGCGGAGACGAGATAGATATGGATGAACAGAAAGAACATATGTTCGGTTCTCCGATACAGTTCGACGATCTTCCTCTCACAGATCTGTGCTTCCAGGCTTTTTTCATCCGCTGGCACAAATATTCAAGGAAAGACGGCCATGAGATCTGGGGCATGAAGGATTACGGCGGAGGCGGAAACTATGCTCTGAACCCGTTCAATCTGTACTCGGATGTTGTCACCGCATGCTATGGCAGTGAGGATATATCTCTGACTCTTGAACATGTGATCGAGCCCGAAAGAGAACTCCGTCCCGGCGAAGTCTATGAACAGGGCAATTATGATGATCACGGTCTGGTCAGGTACTTCAAAATGAAAAGCGAGCTTCTGTCTGATTTCTGGGGAGAAGACATGTATCTCGGAGCAAACATACTGCTTCCTGCCGGATATGATCCTAACAGGAAATACCCTCTCATACTGTGCCAAGGCCACTTCCCCGGTGCTACCGCTCCATTCCGGTACGATGTAGAGCTCCGGGAGCGCGAACAGGGTTTCACCGAATACTGGAACTCCGGAAAAGCGCCTGAAGTCATCTGCGTCAATTTCCGCGACGCCAACATGTTTTATGACGATTCGTACAGGGTCAACTCCGCCAACCTCGGTCCGTACGGAGACGCATTCGTCACCGAACTTGTGCCCGCTATCGAAAGGACTTACGGCGGATTAGGTGTCCCTGAAGGCCGCATCCTTGTCGGAGGATCCACCGGCGGCTGGATATCTGTTGCGCTGCAGCTTTTCTACCCTGACTTTTTCGGCGGAAGCTGGCCCGGATTTGCCGACAGTCTGGATTTTCACGGATATCAGGTGGCGGATCTGTATAATGACGAGAACCTGTATGAGACCAGATACCCATGGAGAAAGATAGAAAGACCCGGTGCGAGAGATACGAACGGAAACATAATGTGGACCATGCGCGAGGAGCACTACCATGAGCTCGCGATCGGAGGAGATCTGGCTCACGGTCTTGGTCAGTATGGTATTTACCAGGCAGTTTTCTCGCCCTGCGGTGATGACGGATACCCCCTGAATGCATATGACCCTGTTTCAGGAGAGATCGACAGAAGCGTTGTTGAATACTGGAAAGAACATTATGACCTGACAGCATATCTCGAAGCCCATCATGAGGAGCTGATGCCGCTCATAAAAGATAAGTTCCATTTAAGAGCCGGAGACATGGATAATTTCTATCTGAATCTCGGACACTGGGCATTTACAGAAGTGCTGGAAAAATACGGCCACACAGGTTATTCCGTCACTTTCCCAAGAGTCGGTCATGACGGAAATATTACGATCATCGAAATGATGGAAGAGATGAGGGAATATCTCGCAGGAAAAGGCGTTCTCTGAGGCCGGAAACAACAAGAAGAACAGCGGACATCGTTCGATGTCCGCTGTTCTTTTTACAGTTTTTCTGTTTATTCGAGTTCGAGAGTTCCTGTGTAGAGCTGATAGTACCTTCCTTTGAGTGCGACCAGTTCGTCGTGGGATCCGCGCTCGATGATCTTGCCGTGCTCAATTACCATGATGGCATTTGAGCCTCTGACTGTTGAGAGACGGTGAGCGATGGTGAACACCGTGCGTCCCTTCATGATCTCATCCATTCCCGCTTCGATCAGATGCTCCGTACGGGTATCGATCGAGCTGGTAGCCTCATCCAGGACCAGGACCGGGGGCGATGCGACAGCAGCACGCGAGATGTTGAGGAGCTGTCTCTGTCCCTGTGACAGGTTGGATCCGTTGGCTTCAAGCACTGTCTGATATCCCTGAGGAAGTCTTGTTATGAAGCTGTCGGCATTTGCAAGCTTTGCAGCCGCGATGCACTCCTCATCGGTGGCATCCAGACGCCCGTAACGGATGTTTTCCATAACAGTTCCGCTGAACAGGTTAGTGTCCTGAAGAACCATTCCGATGGATGAACGCAGCGAGTCCTTCTTGATGCGTTTGATATCGAATCCGTCGTAAGTGATGGAACCGCCCTGAATGTCATAGAACCTGTTTATCAGGTTGGTGATAGTGGTCTTGCCTGCTCCTGTGGAGCCGACGAAAGCTATCTTCTGACCGGGCTTTGCATAGAAGCTTACTCCGTCAAGGACGACCTTGCCCTCAACATATGAGAAGGTGACGTTGTCGAACCTCACGTCGCCCATTACTCTGGTCAGAGCATTTCCGTTCTGAGGATCCTTCCACGCCCAGATGCCGGTGCGGTGATCTGCTTCCTTAACGGTGCCGTCTTCCGCGATCTCGGCATTGACCATTACGACATCGCCTTCATCAGGCTCGCTGGGGCTGTCGATGAGCGTGAACACTCTTTCGGCACCTGCAAGAGACATCATAACATAGTTGAACTGCTGAGACATGCGGCTGACAGGTCCCGAGATCTGTCTCGCATAAAGCAGGAAGCTCGCGATGGTTCCTACGTCCTGAGTGCCGTTGATGCAGAGCAGAGCTCCTACGACGGCAGTAACAACATAGGCTATGTAGGAAAGGTTCATATTGATAGGCATCATGAGTCCGCCGAGGAAGCCGGTCCTGATGTCTATGTTATAAAGATCGTCAACGATACCGGTGAATTCTTCCGTGACGGCATCTTCGTGCTGATAGGCTTTGACGACCTTCTGGCCGGTGAATGTCTCTTCGATGAAGCCATGAAGCTGGGATACCAGGAACTGCATCTGCGAGAAGTATTTTCTGCTCAGTTTTGTGAGGCTGATAGAAACGAATACGACCAGGATCAGTATCCCGATATTGATGATGCTCAGCCTCCAGTCAAGTCTCAGCATGACCACGATTATGCCGACGATGGAGATGAGTGTGTTGATCACCATGGGCATCGTCTGAGAGATGAGCATTCGCATCGTGTCGACGTCGCTGGTGATATAGGTCATGATCTCTCCGTGAGTCTTGCCGTCATAATAACTGATCGGCATGTCCTGAAGATGATCGAAGATCGTTTCCCTGAGGGAAGCGAGGACGCCGGTGGTCATATGGCTCATGACCCTTCTGGTGAGATAGGTCGAGACGACACCGGCAGCGTAGATGCTGGCCATGAAGCCGAGCATCGCGGCAAATTTGGAAAGATCAACGTTATCCTTCCCGATAAACGGAACAACATAATCGTTGATGATCGGCTTGAAGAAGTAACTTGAAGCCACGTTTGTAAGAGCACTGACACATACTGTGACCACCATCGTGATCATGTGTCCGGGATAAGACTTAAGGTATGACCAAAGCTCGCTGATCGTTCTCTTGATATCTGAGGGACGGCCCTGGCGTCTCTGACGGTATTTTCTTTCTCTCTCTTCAGCCATTATGCCTGCACCCCCTGTGTCTGACTCTCATAGAGGTCACGGTATGCTTCGCTGGTCTTGAGGAGCTCTTCGTGAGTTCCATGGGCAGCGATCCTGCCGTCTTCCATCATGAGGATCTGGTCAGCTTCCATTACGGAAGCGACCCTCTGCGCGATTATGATGGTCGTCATTCCGGCCAGCTTTTCCTTCAGAGCCATCCTTATCCTTCTGTCGGTATCAGTATCGACGGCGCTGGTGCTGTCATCCATGATAACGATCTTGGGCTTCTTGATGAGCGCTCTGGCGATGCAGAGCCTCTGCTGCTGACCGCCGGAAACGTTGACGCCGGACTGCTCTATCTTCGTTTCATAACCATCCGGGAAGGACATGATGAAGTCATCGGCCTGGGCACACTTGGCGGCCTCTACGACCTCTTCATGTGTCGCATTGGGGTCTCCCCAGAGGATATTCTCCTCGATCGTTCCTGTAAACAGAAGGTTCTTCTGGAGAACGACTGCGACATCCTTGCGGAGATTGTCCATCTTATAATCTCTTACATCATGTCCGCCGACGATCACTTTTCCGCCGGTAACATCATACAGTCTCGGGATAAGACTGATGAGCGATGTCTTGCCCGCTCCTGTAGGTCCGAGGATACCTACGACCTGACCGGGTTTGATATCGATGTTGATGTCTGTAAGAGCATTTTCTTCTGCTTCCGCAGAATACTTGAAATCTACGTTCTCGAACCTGATGGAGGCATCTTCCAGCACCAGATCGGGATCCGCGTCGGTATCTGTGATATCTATCTCTTCATCAAGGATCGCGTTGAGTCTTCCGACTGAAGTGTCGGCAAACACGATCTGCATGAGGCTGGAGGATATCATGAGCAGGGAGAAGAGCACCATCCTGATATAGGAGATATAGCTCATGAACTCACCGACTGAGAGTTCTCCCCTGATGATCGATTTTCCCCCGAACCAGGACACCGCGATCATACAGCAGTACATGACAGTGGAGAAGAAAGGCTCGTTCAGGTTGACGATCTTCTCCGCTTTTCTCATGTTGTCTCTGACAGCGTTGTTGGCTCTGCTGAACTTCTGCTTCTCGAACTCGCCTCTGACGAATGTCTTTACGACCCTGATGCCGATGAGGTTCTCTTCCGTTGCGGCATTGAGGTCATCGGTCCTGGTCATCATCTCCTGGAATCTGGGATGAGCCGTTTTGAAGATCAGATAAAGACCTACGGACAGGATCGGCAGAGCAACCGCGAAGACTGAAGCCAGCTTGAGATTGATCTTTGCCACCATGACGAAGCTGAAGATGAGCTGCATCGGTGAACGGACCAGCATTCTGGTGACCGTCATGAATGCCATTCTCATCTGTCTCATGTCCATGGTCAGACGTGTGATGAGGGATGGAACTGTGAAATGGTCGATGTTCTTGAAAGAGAAATCCTGGATCTTGTTGAACATCACGTTTCGCAGATTGCGCACATAACCTGCGCCTGCCTGCGAAGCGACTTTGCTTGAGAGGATTCCGCAAAACATGGCAACTGTAGACATGCCGAGCATTACTGCTCCCATCTTGATACAGTAGCCCGGATCAGGTCCTGCCGCACCGTTGATGCCGATATCGATGATGTTGGACATCACCATAGGAATGGCAACGTCAAACACGACCTCCATCGCAACGAGCACCATGGCAATAATCGCGTACTTGCGGTACTCTCCGACGTAACGTAAAAGTCGTCTCATTAGTACCTCCGATTTTCTTTTATTTATATCTTTATTGATAACAAAAATAAACGGAGCCCAAATGCCCCTTTATAAAAATTACTTATATTTTACTATTTTGTTAACAAACTCATCAATATGCCATTTCGTAAATACCGTCACGCTTGATTCTCATATTTTTGTGCATACTGTATCCTGCATGTTTATGCCTCTGCACCGATCAGAAATCGAGACTTGAGAGAAGTTCGCGCAGCTTGTCAGGGCCCGGCACGGCATTCAGATAATTCAGCATCTGCTTTCTGGACAGTCCAGGAGGCAGTCCGATCTCTTTAAGGAACCTCTCCCTGCGCCTGGCACTGTCCGGCTTCCCGACCAGTCCTGCTTCATACAGTTCTGCGACAGTCACCGGATTAACAGTACTGTCTGAAGTAGATGATCCGCTCACAGCGAGCACCGCGTCTATGATCGTCCGGTCATCCAGTCCTTCTACCCCCAGGATACCTGCTGCCCCGGGCTTTATCTTTCTTTTCTCCTTGCCGTCCACTGCAGGGACAAACGCATTGAGTACGGTCCCTTCCTTTACGAAGCTGTTAATGTACGATCTTATCTTTCGCCCTGCGGGATCGCTGTCAGTCAGCACGATGATCCCTGTCGTACTCGCAAACCTTTTGATCAGCTCCCTTGTCTCACTGTTGCTGAACACATTGAATCCGCCGGTCTCTATGATCACCGCATCAAAAAGAGAGCTGAGCTTGACCCTGTCAAACTTGCCCTCCGTTACTAATGCCTGCTTCAAGCTCTGCAATGCTCATGCCCTCCCGGATGCTATAAGTGAGAGACGCACCATTGCCTGCTCCAGAAGGATCCTCTTGTCTGCCGCGCTGCTTTTAAGTTTTCCGTCCGTTTCGTTGAGCAGAGCCATTATACGGTCTATCCTTTCCCGGCTGTATCTGCGTTCGTTGCTGTATGCGACCGACAGAGCTCTGTCTCCCTTTCTGTATCCGAAATCTTCCTCCAGCCGCTCCCTCGATACATGTGCTTCATTTGCAGCCTTTACTCTCGCGATATTTACAAAGGAACCGGAAATAGCCGCCAGCACCCTTACAGGCTCGTTTTCCGTTTCAAGCATCTCATTGAGAAGCCTCACGGCCTCCCTGTCCTGGCCCCGTTCCACTGCTCTCAGGAATGAGAATACGCTCTCCTCTGTAGTCCTAGGACACATCCTTCTTACGGTATCTTCCCTGATCTCCCCATATCCACAGGCAGCCGCCAGTTTTTCGATCTGAGTCGACAGCAACTGCAGATCGTCCCCGCACAGATCTATAAGCACAGACGCAGCTTCTCCGCTGATCTGTGCCCCTGCCAGTTCCGAGAGCCTCTTAATGTATGAATAAAGCTGGTCCCGCTCTTTTTTCATGCAGGACACCAGAGCTGCCCCGTCAACAGTCTCCGCCATGTTTTCCGCTGTCTTCGGCAGTCTGAATCTGGGATCATCAGAATACAGCACGACAGCTACCGTCAGAGTTGAAGGCAGATCACGGAGAAGGTCGGTATACATTTCTTTCTTCTCGCCTGAAAACTCGGAAGCTTTGAAATTATCGATGATGAGAAGCTTGCTGGAGAAAGAATAGGTAGTGAGCTGTTCCTCCGCAGTCTCAGTATCTGCTTCACAGAAATCCATCCGTACCGTCTCCCCGCCCACAGCGTCCGAGATCAGTTTCAGACAGTTATCTATAAGGAACGAATCATTTCCCGCAACAAAATAGAACTGTCTCAGTCCTTTTCTGAGATCAGCCCTGATATTGGTGTCGGTCAGTCTGGAAAACACGGTCCGCTCCTCTCTGTCACTGCTTATTGTTGATTATAGCATCGGCCAGTTCTCAATGGAACTGCCGTCGGTCCGCGGGATCTACCGAAAAGAAGGCACAGACATGTCTGTACCTTCAGTCTCTCCGGTTATCTTTACAATACGCCTAATTCTCAGTTGTTCTCTATTATCGGAAGTTCGCCGAGGAATATAATATCGTCCCTCTTCGTGGCATCGCCTTCCGCGAGCACAAAAGCTTTTCCGACGATATTTCCGCCGGCTTTATTGACCAGGTCTTCAAGCGCTACAAGAGAACCGCCGGTGCTGATGACGTCATCGGCGATCAGTATCCTTGCTCCTTTTATTTTTTCGATGTCTCCCTGATCCAGCCACAGCGTCTGCTTCACAGCAGTGGAGATAGACTTTACTTCAATGGCGATAGGATCGTGCATATACAGCTTGGGGGCTTTCCTTGCGGGGATATAGGTCTTTCCGCTCTGACGCGCCATCTCATAGGCGAGCGGAATACCCTTGGCTTCAGCAGTTACTATCACATCGAATTCAGGGCACTTCTTGAGAAGTTCCGTCGCGACCTTCTCGGTGAGCTCGACGTCGCCGAACATGACGAATGCCGCAAAAGAGATCTCATCGTTGACCTTGCAGATAGGGAGCTGACGGGTGAGGCCGGCAACATGCAGTTCAAAGTAATCCATTAAAAGATCCTCCAATTATTTATTGAATGAAATTGATCACATTTTCAGCCCGGAGGCCATGCGAGACTCCGTCCCGCTAGCACATGAAAATGAAGGTGCGGCACGCTCTGACCGGCATCGGGTCCGCAGTTGGAGACCACTCTGAAGCTCTCTATGCCTCTTTCCTTTGTCAGTCTGGAGATCAGTTCAAAAGCCTTTGCGATAACGGCGCTGTTGCTTCCGTCGACCTCTCCGCAGCTCTCTATATGCTGTTTTGGAATGACGAGAAAATGCACCGGTGCCTGTGGATCTATGTCGTAAAACGCCACCAGATCATCGTCTTCATAGAGTTTGCTGGACGGTATCTCTCCGGAAGCGATCCTGCAGAACAGACAATCCTCCATCCTTACTCTCCTTTCAGATGTGTTTTTCTATTTCAGCCTTAACGGCAGTAACAGCTTCATCGGCTTTTTCAGGCAGTTTCCCTCCGGCCATCGCCAGATCGTCTTTGCCTCCGCCGTTTCCTCCCATTGCCTGAGCAGCTGCTTTTACAAGAAGTCCCGCCTTGAGCCCTTTGGCTATGGCTTCCTTGCTGCACGCTGCGCACAGCGTCGATTTTGCGCCGTCAGAAGCTATGATGAGTGCTACAGCCCCCGGCCTGCTGTCTCGCAGCGAGGCCGCCATGTTCCTGAGAGTATCAGCGTCCGTATTTCTGATCTTTGCCGGGAAGAAAACGATGTCGCCTATCGCCTGTCCGCTGTTTTCTATGTCCTTTACAGCGTCAGCGCTCTGCCTGTCGCGAAGTTTTCCCAGTTCCTGCTCAAGGGCTCTGATCTGTGCAGTCACAGATGCTGCCCTGGATGGCACTTCTTTTATGTTCCCAGCCTTCAGCACCGACGCGGCTTCCTCAAGAAGCCCTTTCTGTTCATCCAGGAGCCTGAGCACTCCTTCACCGGTAACAGCCTCGATCCTCCTTACGCCGGAAGCGACCGAAGACTCTCCCGTAATCTTGTAGAGCCCGAGATCGGAGGTCGAAGATGCGTGTGTTCCGCCGCAGAACTCCTTTGAGAAATCACCTATGCTGACCACTCGCACCGTATCGCCGTACTTCTCATCGAAAAGCGCGATAGCACCCTGTTTCTGGGCTTCCTCAAGTGGAAGAACCTCCGTGCTGACCGGAATGCCTGAGAGGATCTTTGTATTGACGATGCTTTCCACTTCAGCCAGTTCTTCCGGCTTGACCGCTTCGAAGTGAGTGAAGTCGAACCTCATCTGCTTCTCATCTACATATGATCCGGCCTGATGCACATGATCGCCGAGGACCTGCCTGAGAGCAGCCTGCAGCAGGTGGACGCTGGTGTGATTGCGACGGATAGCCATGCGTCTTCCCTCATCTACACAGGCAGCGACCCTGTCCCCGTTCCTGAATGTGCCGCTGATCATGCGGCCGATGTGCATATAGTGACCCTGAGCGGATTTTTTGCAGTCAATGACCTCAAATTCTTTATCTCCGCAGCTGATGACGCCGGTATCCCCTACCTGTCCACCGCTCTCCGCGTAGAAAGGCGTACTTGCAAGGACCACGATGGCGTCTTCTCCCTCGGATACATCGCCGCAGAGTTCCCCTCCCCTGACGATGGCGATTATCTCACTTTCCCCGGATACTCCGCTGTAACCCGTGAAGTTCTTTCCGCCGTCTATGCTCTCCAGTACCCTTGCAGAATCATCGGTTTCTATTGAATTCCTTCTGAATGCCTCACGGGCGGTCTCCCGCTGTTTCTTAACACATTCGCGGTATCCTTCCGTATCGACAGTCAGCCCTTTTTCGGCTGCAAGTTCCTCAGTGAGCTCAAGCGGGAAGCCGAATGTGTCATACAGCTGGAATGCCTGCTCGCCGCTTATAACGGTCTCCGGACGGAACCCTGGATCTTTTGCGGCAAGAGCTTCGTTTCTCTCCTGTATGCCTGCGATGCACTTGTCAAACTCTCTCATTCCGCCGGCAAGCGTAGCTGCGAATCTCTGGCTTTCGTTCTCTATCGCGTTAAGGATATACTGCTCTTTTTCGACGAGAAGCGGATATGCTTCTCCGTATACCTCTTCGATGAACACCTTAGCTACAGAGAGCATGGCGGATGTATCAACGCCGAGAGTCCTGCAGTATCTGATCGCACGGCGGAGAAGTCTTCTGAGTATATATCCTGCACCGGTATTGGACGGCAATATCCCGTTGACATCCCCTATCAGCATGACAGCGGTCCTGGTATGATCCGCAATGATGCGGATCGCTTTTCTCGCGTCCTCATCACCGTCATAACTTCTTCCTGACACTTTTTCAAGATAACTGACAGCTCCTGCGAACAGGTCAGTCTTGTAACCGTCATCCAGTCCGTTAAGGAAGAGCAGCAGGCGGTCAAGGCCGAATCCTGTGTCCACATTCTTGCCGGACAGTTCCTCGTATCCGGTCTCTGTCTTCTTGTACTGCATGTAGACATCGTTTCCGATCTCTACATATCTGTTGCTTGTGAGAAAATCAGAGGAATCTTTGCCTTCTTCACGCGGATAGAACCACTCATTGTCCGGTCCGCACGGAGTTCCGACAGTTCCCTCCAGTTCCCACCAGTTATCCTTCTTGGGAAGATAAAAGATGTTTTCGGGTCTGACGCCGAGCGACTTTAGCAGGTCTGCAGTCTCCTCATCTCTAGGTACTTTTTCGTCGCCTTCGAATACCGTTGAGCATATCTTGTCTTTGTCGAATCCGAAGACCTCCGTCAGCAGTTCAAAAGTCCAGGCCGTCTTCTCTTTTTTGAAGTAATCGCCCAGAGACCAGTTGCCCATCATCTCAAAGAATGTGAAGTGAGTAGCATCCCCGACCGATTCTATGTCGACGGTTCTTACGCATCCCTGAACATTGCACAGACGCTTCTTTCCGGAAGGGTGCGGCTGTCCCAGCAGATACGGCATCAGGGGCTGCATTCCGGCAACATTGAACATGACGCCGGTAGTCCCGTCCCCTATCAGAGAGACCGCTCCGATGTTAAGATGTCCCTTCTCCTCGTAGAATTTCAGCCACTTGCTGCGAAGTTCTTTTGATGTCATATCCGATTCCACCTTATAAAATAATAGACCTCCGTCCCTGACCGGGACGAAGGCCGTGATCACGACTTCCGCGGTACCACCCGCATTGCACTAAATGTGCCTCTCAAGACAGTTGTAACGCACCTCTGCGCCGCTTTTGGCGGGAGCTCCGGAAAACGGCCCGATACTGCTTCGTCGCGGCATGAATCTCAGCTTTCATCTGCCTCTCTGTTCGTTCCGCAGCATCTTTTTCTTCCATCTCTGCTCAAAACAAAATGATTATATTCAATGCATTATTCTTTGTCAATCAGGGTGCAGGTCCCGCTTCATTCCTCAGGCTCTTCAGAACCCTGTGAATCATCCTCATCGCCGGGGTAAGGTGTTCCCTGCATCAGATATGCGATACCTGACCTGCCGTATCCATAGTTATCCCTGTTCACGTATATCAGCGTCGCTGCTACAAAGCAGGACAGAAACTCCGCCACCGGGAACGCCAGCCAGACTCCGACTTCTCCAAGCATCCTCGGCAGTACAGTTATCATAATGAGCCTGAAAACGAAATTCCTCATGGTGGAGAGAACAGCGGCATATTTGGGCGCCCCGAGCGCCACGAACATCCTCATCGTGAAGATGCAGCCCGCTGAGAACATCACCGCAAAATACTCAATGGTAAGTCCTTCCAGCGTCATTGCATAGATCGGCGACTGCTCCGGATTCGGTATGAATATGCTGATCAGGGGCTTCTTCAGCAGCTGTCCCAGTATCTCGACCGCTACCGTTCCGAAGAACCAGAACCTGAGATTATACCCGAGGATCTTCTTGAGTCGTTTCGGGTTCCTGTTTCCGTAGTTGTACGCTATGATCGGTCCGACACATCCCGCATATCCAACGAATGCGGTATTCAGCATCATCCTGAGGTCATTGATAATGGAGTTTGCTGCAATTCCGTTGGATCCCAGCATAGCGATGAGCGTGATGTTCGTCACGTAGTTCGTGACCCCTATGGAGACGCTCCCGATAAACTGTGAGAATCCTGCTTTCCATGCCTGCCATGTCGTCTCGATGAACTTTCCGTGAGGTCTTGTGAAGTGGATCTCGTGCTTCCTGATGGAATAGAATACAAAGCCAAGGAGCATGACCGCTATCTCGCCGAAGATCGTGGAATAAGCAGCTCCGTCAGCTCCAAGCTTGAGCCAGACGATCAGTATGATATCAAAAATGATATTCATCGAGCCGTTGAGTATAGAGCTTACCAGTCCCATTACCGGTTTCCCAGCTGTGGAGTAGTAGCTAGCCATGCAGAGTCCCATCAAATGAGGCGCAGCATCCGCATAGATGATGCGCGTATATGTTGTCGCTATGGGAAGAGTGTCAGCATCTGCCCCCAGGAACAAAAGGATCGGTCTCTCAAAGATCAATACAACGGCAGAGAACAAAGCGCCGACCACTCCGGCAGATACCACGACACGTGAAAATATCCTGTTTGCTTCTTCTCTGTCCCCTTCCCCCATCTTATGTGCCGATAGCGTGCTCGCTCCTATCGAAAACAGATGTGAAAAACCCATCAGCAGAGAATTTATAGGAGTTATTATCTTGATCGCAGCCAGCGCGGTGGGGCCTACATAACGGCTTACAAACAATCCGTCATCCAATGTTCTGAACAGCGCCGTGAACAGGTTCGTCATTATAGCGGGTACGCAGAACCAGATCAGCTGCCAGAACGTGAAGTCGCGTCCTATGCGGGCGCTTCTCGCATCATTTCTAGCCATTCAACATATCTCCATTCTTTATTATTCTTATTAATATGATAACACAGCATGTCTCACGCTAACAAACAGAGCCATCGGCAAAACGTATACTACCCGGTCCGAAAGTACACTGTTTCCGCAGGCAAAAAAGAAAACCGCGGGCATAACGCCCGCGGAACTTCTGTTTAATTAAAGAGTCACATATCGTATTCGCTAAGAAGATTTCTTTCGTCCGTTATAGTGTCTATGGAACCTGTCATCAGTCCGACGACCTCATCTTCGTCCGTATCTTCTTTTCTGAGTGCGGCGACGGTCTCGCCGAGCCTCATGACCGTGATCTCGGAAGCCACGTCAAAAACCGTCCTCATATTGTGGCTTATGAGAATGATAGCCGCGCCTTCGTCGCGGTATCTCTTCATGAGATCGATGATCTCGCGGCCTTCCTTTACGCCCAGAGCGGCCGTAGGCTCGTCCATGATCAGTACGGAAGGAGCTCCGCCCATCAGGGCTTTTGCGCATGCAATGGCCTGTCTCTGTCCGCCGGACATGAACATGACCCTATTGAATATGTTGGGGATGTTGAACCCCATACGCTGGATCTCAGCGAGGGCATTGGCCTTCATCGTCTTGAGGTCGAGGATCTTGAGCCACTTGAAGGGTTTCTTGTCGATCGTGAGCTCACGGCCTACATACATGTTCTCATAGACATTCATCTTCTCGAACAAAGCAAGTTCCTGATAGATGGTCTTAATACCAAGTTCCTGTGCCTCAGTCGTGCTGTGGATTTCGACCTTCTCACCGTTGAAAAGGATATCGCCTGCATCACAGGGCTGGTAGCCGGACAGTATCTTGATAAGTGTGGATTTGCCTGCTCCGTTTCCGCCGATCAAAGCGTTGACTTCGCCGCTTTTCGCTCTTACGCATCCGTTGGTGAGAGCTACAACAGCTCCGAAGCTCTTCTGTATATGACGCATCTCGAGCAGATAATCACTTTTAGCCACTTTATTCGTTCCCCTTACTCACATCGTTATGTTCAAAATTATATCATCTGATAAATGATAGTCAACGAGATTATCCTCTTGTTCAGACAGTCATTGTCGTTCGTTTCCTTCAGCTAAAAAAGCGCTGCTTTCGCAGCGCTTTTTCAATAAAAAACACCTTGATCATTCTGCTTCTTCCAGAGCTAATTTGACTGCCCTGAGTATAGCCCTTCTCGCATCATACATGTTCGCATCCGTGACTTCTGCGGTAATGAGCAGCACCATCTGAGTGTCATCAAGTTCCGTGGAGAGTTCGTCTACACCTCTGTAGACGGGTCTGGACACGAACAGTTCCGGTTTCTCCGCGAACACGGTATCAATGGCTTTCTCTACCATCTCCTCCACGTCCTCGAGCCTCTCATCCCTGCTCACCGGAAATCGCGCCACAGTCAGCGGAGTTCCCTTTGACTGGTTGATGACCGACTCGATGGTAGAATTGCGGATGATATTAACGTTTCCCGCGATATCGCGGATGCTGACGGTCCTCATGCCCATCGCAACGACTTCGCCTCTGAAATCGTCGATGGCCACAGTATCACCCACCTGGAAATCCTTATCAAGTATAAGGGATATGCCGGCAAGTACGTCCGCGATAAGCGACTCAGATCCAAGGCCCAGGATGATTCCGGTTATCCCTGCACCTACAAGGATGGAAGTGGTATCCACACCGATCTGCATAAGCGCGTACACGATGCCCGCGAACCAGATCAGGAAGATGAGGATGCTGCCGATCATGCCAAAAATAGTCGTGGTCCTGTGCTTCTTGAATTTAACGCCAAACAGCAGTTTCACAAGAAGCGAGATCACAAACGTCGCCGCAAGGACTATAAGCAGCCTTACAAAGCCATGCAGTGACATGAACTGTTCAAATAAGTTTTTCATTTGTTCTCTCCTTTTCAATATATGTGCCGGCTAGAAATAAACATCGTAGTAGTGGTTGCCGATTGTTATCGACATGTATTGTGTGTCATTTTCCAGGTCCTGCATGTAAGCTGCTCTTCCACCTAGTTCTTCAACTGTGCATCCGCACTTCGTGCATGTAACTGTGAGGCTACCGTCAACAGTGAAAGTATTGGTAGAGTGATCACAGATCTCTTTATGGTCGCAGTTATCGCATTGTCGTTCAGCTGTGTGTAAGTTGGGATTCGCTACCCAGTCACCCATAAGGTGGTCCGCAAGAGGCAGACTCCGCGTATCTTTCGCTCCGCAGACAGTGCATGTTCTGCTTTCCCTTCCATTGACTGTACACGTGGACTCTTCCTCTACAGTCCAGCCGGAGTAAGTATGCGCTGCCAATGCTATTTCTCTGGTCTCTTCTGCTCCACATACAGTACACGTTCTGAATTCTGTTCCCTTCACCGCACAGGTAGAAACCTGCCTGACGGTCCAGCCTGAATAAGTATGAGCAACCAGCGCAAGTTCTCTGGTTTCTTCAAAGCCACAGATGGTACAGGTTCTATGCTCTACACCTTTCTTGGCACAGGTAGATGCCGTTTTCACTGTCCAGGATGAGAAACTGTGTCCCTTGGCTGCTATGGTAGTCGTCTCCAATACCTGACCGCATACAGAACATGATTTAGTCTGTGTACCGGTTGATGTACACGTAGGTTCCTTTATGGTCTTTGTGACGGGAGTATGATCTTTGAGTGCAAGTTCTCTGGTCTCTTCCCTGCCGCATACCGAGCACTTTCTGAACTCTGTCCCTTTCTTTGTGCAGGTTGACTCTTCTCTCATGGTCCAGCTCGAGAATTTGTGGTCTACCATATCGATATCTCTGGTCTCTTCTTCTCCACAAACTGAACACGTTCTGGACTCCGTGCCTTTCTTTGTGCAGGTAGGTGCCTCTTTGACTGTCCATCTGTTGGGATACTTATGTCCCAGTGGTTCTATCTCCTGGGTCTCCACAGCCTGTCCGCACACTTCACATTTTCTTGCTTCCTCTCCGGGTTCAGTGCAGGTAGGCTCCTTCTCGGTCTCCCACTCTTCCTTCGGCTTATGCTCCAGCGCAGGGATCTCCCTTGATTCACAGACTTCATTGCACACAGCGCAGCGCCTGACTTCCAATCCCGGAGCCACGCAGGATGTTTCTCTCTCTACCACCCACTCTTCTGACACGGTGTGTCCGTTTGCTGCGATCTCGCGCTCCTCTGCTCTTTCGCCGCACTCAGTGCATACAGCATACTCCAGCCCTGGTTCTCCGCATGATGGTTCGCGGTCGACTACCCACTCTCCGGTATGGGTATGCGGATGCGTTCCCAGCCCTATCGCCGACCTTACCGGGTCCGGAATGATGATCTTACGCGGAAGGGCTGCCTGAAATATAATAATGGTCCCAAGGATGGATATGAGGGCTGCTTTGGCGAGTGTACCTATAAACTTGAAGTTCTCTTCTTCCGGTTCGAGCGCTTCCCCGGAGGCTTCACCGAGTTCAGCTACCGCCCTCTCGTTGAACTCATCATCATGAAAAAAGAATTCTTTGCCGGTTCCTGTACTTTCTTTCATATCATGGAACTCGCTCACCTGTCGCCCTCCTTCCTCTTTTGTACTTTAATTATATAATGCAATAAAGTGCATTGAAAAAACAGTATTAATTTTCGTTTTGATCAAATGATTCACAATTTGTTTCTGGATTAGCCCCGATTGGATATCGTATGATTATAATAAGTTAGTTTGGGTCATAATGGGGGTTGGACAATGACCGACATCTTGCTTGTCATCAACGGAATAGCAGGCAACGGAAGGAACGGCAGCAATGCGTTCCGCATCATTAAGAATTTTGCACAGAAGGGAATTTCGACAACTGTCTGTCCCATCGCGGAAGGAGTATCACTGGAGCTCGAAGACTATCTGAACGAGCGAAGATACGATATGGTAGTATGCGTAGGCGGTGACGGAACAGTCAATGCCGCAGTCAACAAGCTGATGAAGATGGAAGACCGTCCTTCTCTGGGCTACATTCCTGCAGGCACCACCAATGACTTTTCCAAGAACCTCAAACTCGTGAGAGATGTGGACAAAGCCTGTAACATCATCACATCAGGGAAGTACGTGGATTATGATATAGGCTGTTTCAACGGCCACTACTTCAACTACGTCGCAGCTTTCGGAGCTTTCTCAGCCATAAGCTACAACACCGACCAGAAAGCCAAGAACACCTTTGGATACGCGGCATATATCCTTAATGCGGTGATCTCTGCCCCCGAGCATCTGCAGACCAGATGCCGCATGAAGATAGAGTCAGATAACGGAGATTTCGATGGCGAATTCATCTTCGGCGGGATCTGCAACTCCCTGTCAGTCGGAGGACAAAAGATAGTCGGAATGACTACCAGCAATCTTTATGACGGAGAATTTGAACTCTTTCTCATCAGATACCCGGAACATGCCGCTGATCTTACCGAGATCCTGTACTCTCTGCTGCAGGGTGATTTTGAAAACGAACACTTTGTATTCAGAAAGATCAAGAAAGCGCATATTATCCCCGAAAGCAACGTGGAATGGACTCTTGACGGCGAGTACGGCGGCAATCCTTCTCAGATAGATTTTGAGATCGTACCCGGCGCGATAAGGATCGCCTCCGAGATCGCATCGGCAGAATGATCTTTGCATATTGGGCATTCACCGGCCGTCCGTAAGGTCGGCCGCTTTTAATGCATTATAAAGATAAAGCCGACACAGAGTGCCGGCTTTCCTATTACATATTATATTGCGGTATCAATACATTCCGCCCATGCCGCCTGCCGCGGGTGCTGCCGGTTCCGGTTCCGGAATGTCGGCCACCAGGGATTCTGTCGTAAGCACCATGGATGCCACAGATGCAGCATTCTGGAGCGCACTGCGGGAGACTTTGGCAGGATCGACGATTCCGAGCTCGATCATGTTTCCAAATTCACCGCTGGAGATGTTCAGACCGTATCCGGTCTTTCCGCTGCGCTTGATCTCATCGATCACCACAGAGCCTTCCAGTCCTGCGTTCTCGCAGATCTGGCGGATCGGGGACTCAAGAGCCTTGACTATGATGTTCGCACCAGTCTTCTCATCGCCCGAAAGAGCTTCGGCTGCCTTCTGGACCGCGGGAATCGCATTGATGAATACTACTCCGCCGCCTGCTACGACGCCTTCTTCGACAGCGGCTTTGGTCGCTGAGAGCGCGTCTTCCAGACGCATCTTCTTTTCTTTCATCTCAACTTCGGTTGCAGCGCCGACGCGGATGACTGCTACACCACCGGACAGCTTTGCGAGACGCTCCTGGAGCTTCTCTCTGTCATAATCGGAAGTGGTATTCTCGATCTCCTGACGGATCTGAGCCACACGAGCTGCGATCTCATTGGGATCGCCGTGGCCGCCCATGATGATGGTGCTGTCCTTCTTGCACTGGACCTTATCGGCTCTGCCGAGATCTGAGAGCTGTGCGTCCTTGAGGGTCAGGCCGACTTCCTCACTGATGACCTTGCCGCCGGTGAGGATCGCGATATCACGCAGCATCTCCTTGCGGCGGTCGCCGTAGCCGGGGGCTTTTGCAGCACAGCACACAAATGTTCCGCGCAGTCTGTTGACTATGATGTTTGCAAGAGCATCGCTCTCTACATCCTCAGCGATGATCATGAGCTTTCTGCCTGCCTGTACGATCTGCTCGAGCAGAGGCAGGATCTCCTGTATGCTGCTGATCTTCTTATCTGTGATGAGGATGAGAGCATCATCAAGAACAGCTTCCATCTTTTCTGCGTCGGTCACGAGATAGGGGCTGATGTAGCCGTTGCTGAACTGCATTCCTTCCACTACTTCGGAATACGTCTCGGCGGTCTTGCTCTCTTCGATGGTGATGACACCGTCATTGGAGACTTTCTCCATTGCATCAGCGATCATGTCGCCGATGGCCTCGTCGCCGGCTGAGATAGTAGCTACTCTGGCTATATCCTTTGAGCCGTTGACCTGCTGTGCAGCTTCCTTGATGCTCTCGACTGCAGCATCGACTGCCGTCTGGATACCCTTCTTGAGGACCATGGGGTTTGCACCTGCGGAGACGTTCTTCATGCCTTCGCGGACGATCTCCTGAGCGAGAAGTGTCGCCGTTGTGGTTCCGTCGCCGGCTGCATCGTTGGTCTTTGTCGATGCCTCTTTAATGAGCTGTGCGCCCATATTCTCGAAACGGTCTTCCAGTTCGATCTCCTTGGCGATCGTTACACCGTCATTGGTGATCAGAGGGGTGCCGTATCTCTTGTCAAGAACAACGTTCCTGCCCTTGGGGCCAAGGGTGATCTTTACTGTGTTCGCAAGTTTGTCAATACCGGCCTGAAGGCTCTTGCGCGCTTCCTCGCCGTACTTAAGATCTTTAGCCATTATCAATTCACCTCGTTTAATTAGTCTTCCACTCTGGCCAGAATATCGTTCTGACGCACGATGATGCACTTATCATCACCGATCTTGACTTCGGTCCCGGCATACTTGCCAATGATGACCTTGTCGCCGACCTCAACAACCATATCTACATCGAATCCGTCGACCATTCCGCCGGGTCCGACAGCGACTACCTCTGCGACCTGCGGTTTCTCTGCCGCTGTCTCAGTGAGGATGATGCCGCTCTTTGTGGTGGTTTCAGCTTCGCACATTTTCAGAACCACACGATCGAAAAGAGGAATAAGTTCCATATTTAATACGCTCCTTGCATTTATTCATTTTTGTTTGGCACTCGTTGTTCCTGAGTGCTAAAACTATTGTACTATTATTTTCTGCAAATGCAATACCTTTTTTCAAAAAAAGAGGACTCGTTTTACCTGTCATCCTGATCATATTCTTCCTGACCGCGTATCCTGCAAAGGTAAGGTTCAAGCACCCTGAGCACGTAAGCAGTCACAGTTCCCACGATCAGGCCGCTTATGATGAGCACAGGCGCATAGTACATCGCAGCGGAACTTTTTATCATCACGCACTCTGCCGCCAGCTGTCCGAGATTGTGCGCCACTGCGCCAATGACGCTAATGATCCCGCTGCTCTGTCCCAGTTTCAGCACAGCAGTCATCATCACGACAGACAGCAATCCTCCGGTGAGGCTCAGGATGCCTGCCGCCGGTCCCCTCGTAACAAACGCAAAAAGCCCTTTCAGGACTGCTATAAGAGCTGCCTCGCCGAGGCCCACCGAAAACAGGCAGAACATCGTGACTATGTTCGACAGTCCCAGTCTGATGCCCGGGATCATGGGAAAAGGAGAAGGGATCAGCGTCTCGATCATCTGCATGACAAGAGCAAGCGAGAAAAGGAGTCCTGTTCCCGCTGTCTTTCTGATCCTGGCACTGTTTCTCACCCTACTACCTCTAATTCATATCCTTCTGCGACGCTGCCGGGAACTATCCGGTCTGTCAGATCCTCGCTTACATAGATCACGCCGGAGGTGTCTATAGCCATACCGCTTATCTCCCCGGAAGCAAGGGCATCGAGCGTTCGGTCTATTCCCATGACATAGTAAGCGGTAGACATACAGTCCGCGACGACGGGGTCTTCACAGATGACCGTCACGCTCTTCAGGTCCTTCTCGGAACAGTCTCCGGTGCGAGGATCTATGATATGGCAGTACCGCACTCCTTCTTCAAAAAAGAATCTCTCGTAGCTGCCTGATGTTGACAGCACTGTGTTTTCAAGAACGACTATTACGACAGAAGAATTGCTGTTCTCATCCGGACATCTGATGCCGACCTTGTAGCCGCTGCCGTCCTGTCCGCTTCCGAGCAGCAGCACGTTGCCTCCAAGCGATATTATCCCTTCTGTGCAGTTTGCCCTGTAAGCCGCCATACTCATTTCATTAAGCGCATATCCTTTCGCTATAGCCCCGAGATCCAGCTTCTGACCCTCTCCAGTGCGCACATAATACTTGTTATCCTCACAGTAAAGAATTGTCTTTCCGTATCCCACTGACTTCAGGCATTCAGTGAGTTCCCCCGGGTCGGGAACGTGCGGTACGCTGCCGAATCCCCACAGATCCGAAAGCGCACCTACAGTGGGATCAAAGCTTCCGCCGGTCTCCTCAGCCAGCCTGAGTGCACGGTAAATAAATGCATAAGTATCCTCCGACACTTCCACGGGAGCGCCTGCGTTTTCATTTATCCTGGCTATCTCGGAGGACGGATCGAACCTGTCGAACAATTCTTCACATCTCTTCACCGCAGCCTCCATCATCCTGACAGCTCTCTCAGGTCTGGAACATCTTATGTCATAAGAGACATAAGTATCCATGTGGAACGTTACTGCAGCATAACTGCGCGGGCGCATGACGTACACCGTCATTCCTGCGGCGAATGCCAGAACTATGGCAGTCAATATCACTGCGATCCTGTACCTGTTTCTCACAGTATTACTCATCCTCTCAGGGGTTATATGGCAACATACCCAAACAAACTGTTAACTATATGTTAACAATACCTAAAGAATTGACAATCGGTAACAATCTGATTATAATACTTCCATAGCAAAAGGAGAATAACATGAAACGCATTATAGCATTTTTGCTCGTCATCACATGTATCTCGTGTCTGACGGCGTGCAGTTCTTCGAAGCTGATCCCCAACGGAACATATCATATTGAATATGACAGCAGCGATGCTACCGGTTATATCGATTTCGTTGAAGTCACCTTTGAGAACGGCAAAATCACAGACGTCAAGATGGACGCTGTAAGCGAATCGGACGGTTCTCTCAAGAGCGAATCCGAGGAATACCGGGCGGATATGGAGCAGTACAGCGAAACATATCCCGAGAAGTATTATATGGATCTTATCAACCAGTACATACTTACCGGAAACAGTGCAGAAGTCGATGTCGTGGCCGGCGCAACCGCCACCTCCAACAGTATCCTGAATCTTCTCAGGGCTTTGGAAGCCTCACTCAAGAGCGGATCGACCGAGACGAATATCGTCGTCCCGCGCAACTGAAAAAAAGACACACTGAGAGGCGGCAGGAATGCCGCCTCTCTTCTTTTTTCAGCACCTTGTGGTATCATTAACCAAACAGAACTTTTATGGAGGATACATGTCTTTCGGAAGTCTAGTATTCCTGGTCAGATTCCTGCCAGTATCACTTCTTCTTTACTATATATGCCCCAAGCGTTTCAGGAATGCCTTCCTGGCGATCCTGAGCCTTCTGTTCTATGCGTGGGGAGATATGATCGGTCTGGCGGTGCTTCTCGGAACTGCCGTTGTAGGCTACGCTGCCGCTCTCATGATAACAAGGAGCACCGGTCTCAGAAGAAAAATATGGCTTGCTTCCGGGCTCATCATGATCCTTGGATGTCTTGCGGTATTCAAATACACCGATCTGATACTGAATACGCTCTCATCAGCCGGGCTGGCTGTTTCCCCTCTCGGACTTGCTGCCCCGGCAGGCATCAGTTTCTTCTCATTTACCGTTGCCGGATATCTTATAGATGTATATAAGGATGACTCGGATCTCTGCAGGTCAGTTCCGGATTACCTGCTTTTCGTATCTTTTTTCCCAAAGCTGCTCATGGGGCCGATTACAAGATACAGCGAGATGAAAGATGCCATCAAGGACAGAAGCGTGACCTCGGAAGACCTGGAACAGGGATCTGTGCGATTTGTGACAGGGCTGACTAAAAAAGTGATCCTCGCAGACAGCATTGCATCTCTCTGGAATGAAGTCACCGCAGCGGGATTCGCAAACGCATCCTGCCTTCTTTGCTGGACAGGGATACTTGCGTTCGGGCTGCAGCTCTATTACGATTTCTCGGGTTATTCCGACATGGCCTCCGGGCTTGCCAGATTCTTTGGCTTCAGCTTGCCTGAAAACTTCAGGACCCCGTATTCATCTGTCAGTGCCACTGAATTCTGGAGAAGGTGGCATATCACTATGGGCGGGTGGTTCCGTCAGTATGTTTATTTCCCCCTTGGAGGCAGCCGCTGCGGCAAAGCAAGGAACATTCTCAACATTCTTGCAGTATGGGCTCTTACAGGCATTTGGCACGGAGCTTCCTGGAACTTTCTCCTATGGGGCCTCTTCTACTTCATAGTGCTGGTGATCGAAAAGCAGTTCATTCTGAAGTTTCTGGAAGATCACCGCTTTTTAGGCCATATATATCTGGTATTCATCACCCTTATCGGATGGTCTCTGTTTGCCGTGACGGATCTGACACAGATCCCGGTCTTTTTCTCCAGACTGTTCGGCGGAACAGGCGGCATCTCCGCACTGTACTTCCTCAGGAATTACGCAGTGATACTCGTCATCTGTATTCTGCTATGTACGGAACAGGCTGCATCCTTCTGGAAAAAACTGACGGACCACAGAGGGTTCAGAAGCGCAGCTACTCTGATACTGCTTCTACTCTGTCTTGCATATATAACAGACTCCACATATCGTCCGTTCCTGTACGCACAATTCTGAGGAGGATTTGCCTTGAATAAAACACTCAGAGCGATCCGCTCATTTCTGATACTGTTTCTGATCCTTTATATTCTTCTTATCACCGCAGCTGTATCTCCCGACAGAACATACAGCGAATCAGAGAATAAATACCTCTCTCAGTTCCCTGAAGTGTCTCTCAAAGGCATCTTCAGCGGTTCCTTTGAAGAAAAATACGGTGACTATGTATCGGATCAGTTTCCCGGAAGAGATACATGGATCGCCGTTAAGTCCATTGCGGAATCCGCACTTCTGAAGACTGAGAACAATGGAGTGGTCTATGGAAAGGATGGTTATCTTTTCCAGAGATTCGATTCATTTGACCGGTCAGATCTCGACGATAACGTGATGTCTATCAGCAGCTTCGCAGAAAAAGCCTCAGCTCCGGTAACGGTTATGATCGTTCCGTCTTCCTACTGTGTACTTAGTGACAAGCTGCCTACAAATGCTCCTTTTGCCGATCAGCGTTCTTTGCTGGAAAACGGGTCGGAAGGGTTCCTCGGTTCCAAATTCACGGGCTGTACCTATGTAGACGCACTGTCCGTACTGGACAGACACAATGACGAATACATCTACTACATGACCGACCACCACTGGACAACTGACGGAGCCTGGTACGCTTACAACGCCCTTTGTTCCCACCTCGGTCTGGAGGCTTTCGATCATTCTTCCGGTTCATCTCACGTTTCCGAAGGATTCCTCGGAACAAGTTATTCAAAATGCAAGAAGATCAGACAGCAGGCTGATTCTCTCAAGTATTATAATGTGTCCGCCGTCCTGACAGAAGGAACAAACAGGCACGATACTGTATATGACTTTACGAAGCTGTCATCAAGAGACAAATATGCCATGTTCCTTTACGGTAACGGTCCGGAAAGGAAGATAGAATCCTCCCCTGGTTCCGGAAAGAAAAGAAGTCTGCTGGTCATCAAAGATTCTTTCGCAGACTGCATGATACCTTTCCTTACTCACAACTATGAATCCATCACCTGTGTAGATCCAAGATACTATGCGGACTCTTTCACCTCTCTTGCGTCCGGGGATTATGATGACATCCTTATCCTCTTCGGATTTGAGGATCTGGCGGCAGAAAGCTCCATCCTGAAACTGGGATTTTGAGAATAACAGCACATAATCAAAGCCGGCTGTAAAGCCGGCTTTTGTGTTTGAATCATTCTCAGGACAGTGTCTCATCACCGTCGGATGATACGAAACTGATCCTTCTCGGCAGGACCTCTATCTCAACATGTTTCTTATCAGATCCCAGATATGGTTCTCCGTCCAGCGACCATTCCAGTTCAGTCTCGGAATCTATAGTGCATTTCTCCATCTTGAACAAGCTTATGTATTCGCCGTTGAAGTTCTTACCCGTGAACTCCTTTAGTTCCTCTCCGAGTTCAAAAATGTCGCCCGGAGCCTTCGCCAGAAACACCTCGAACCTGCCGTCATCCGCTCTGACCACATCTGCCGGCAGCGTAGTTATGTTTCCTCCGAGAGAAAGTGTGCTCAGAAGACCCAGGTAGATGAAATCTTCCTCAAAACTCTTTCCGTCGATGTTGAATACAGCGTGCTTCGGCGCGATCGAAAGTGCGTTTGACATTCCCTCCAGGATGTATGCGAAATAACCCAGCGCATTCTTCATCTCCTGGTAGGTATCATTCACCACGCCAGCAAAGAAGCCGCACCCACAGTGAAACATGAAGTATCTCTCATTGAATCTGCAGGCATCCAGCATTCTTATCTTGCCGCCGGCTGCGAGTCTGGAAGCTTCTATCATGTCAGTAGGCAGATGGTGCGTGGACGCAAAGTCATTTGTCGTACCGCTGGGTATGAAGGCAAATGGCGTATCCAGACCTGCCTCGATGATCCCGGTAACGGTCTCGTTCATGGTACCGTCCCCGCCTATCGCGACTATCCGTCCGAAGTCTCCGCCGTATTTCTTTACATAATCCGTCGCGTCTCCACGACCTCCCGTAACGAATACACTGGGTATCCACCCCAGCTCCAGAAATACTCTGCAGATGTCAGACAGAGCGTTGGCGACCGCCTTCTTTCCGGAAACAGGATTAGCTACGAGCATTACTTTTCTGTTATCAGACATATCATACCTTTCTGATGATCCCGATCAGTTCCATGCAGAACCATGCCGTCGGTATCGAGAACAGCAGGCTGTCCGCCCTGTCCATCATGCCTCCGTGTCCGGGGATCAGATCGCTGTAATCCTTGATCCCGGCTTCTCTCTTAAACAGAGAAGCTGCAAGATCTCCAAACTGCCCGAGAGATGAGGCAATGACCGCCACAATGATGCAGACCCAGAGCTCAGCCCCCTGTTTTCTGAGGAGGAGCCATGTGAGAGCTCCAAATACCGCGGACGCCGCCGCACCGCAAAGCGATCCCTCAACAGTCTTGTTCGGACTGACTCGGGGACTCAGTTTATGCCTTCCGAACTTCTTTCCGCCAAAGAGCGCAAACGCATCGCAGCTCCAGGTAGCCAGTGCAGCAACGGCAGCCGGGTACAGCCACCCGTCCGAGGAGAGTATCCTCTGTACCACAGCATACAGGCTCATCGGGTATACTAGTACAAACAGAGTTCCTCTTGCTCCGACTGCCATCAGATCCTCACGGCATATACAGAAGCAGATGGAAAGCATCGCGCAACCCACGAGATTCGCCGCCAGTGTCCATACAGGAGCATCAAGCAGGCACAGCACAGTGTTGATCGCGATAAAAAGCACCGGTGAGAATACCATGGCCTTCTCTTCTGTTTTCTTGAGACAGTCGCGCATCTCTACTGCTGAAAGCACCGCAGCAGCGAATACGAGAAGGACTCTGGTGATCCGGGAGATAAAAAGGCATGCCCCCACGATCGCGAGCATGACTATAGCGGATATTACACGTTTCTTCAATTCAGTCTTCCTCGGAAAGAATTTCTTTGTTGTCGATCACATAGACTATCCCGGACAGAGCAGTGATCAATGCGCTTATCCAGCATAGGATGTTGGAAGTGGTGATCAGCCACGCGGGGTCTCCGCAAAGGGCTCTAAGGAACAGAATCGCGGTCATGGACACCATCTGAAACATGGTCTTCGCTTTTCCGAAGATGTTTGCAGCTACGACCTTTCCCCTGCTGGCAGCCTCCATCCTTACGCCTGATACGATGAATTCCCTTATAAGAACAATGATGACGGCTGCGGCCGACGCGTATCCTATCTCCACGAAGCATGTCAGCACCGAGCTGACCAGAGCCTTATCTGCAATGGGATCAAGGAACTTTCCCAGATTCGTGACCAGGTTTCTGGATCTTGCGATCCTGCCGTCGAGCCAGTCCGTGATGCTTGCCAGCACGAACAGGATCAGCAGGCCCCAGCGCCCCAGAGGGCTGTCGATATAGAAACAGGCAATGAGGAACGGCAGCGACAGCAGCCGCGCTACGGTGAGCTTATTGGGAAGATTCACTGTAATACCTCCTGAAATTGCAAATAGATGCTTCAATTATTATAATGACTCTGACTCAAGAAAGAAAAGGAAAACTATGAACATTTTCGACTTTGACGGTACGATACATAAGGGTGACAGCGGTGTCGCCTTCTATCTGTACTGCCTGCGGCGCAGGCCGTATATAGCTCTGCTGCTGCCGGTGCAGGCCGCCGCGGCTCTGCTCAAAATCCTCGGTATCATAGACATGACCGCCATGAAGCAGGCGTTCTATCTCTACTTCAGGCTTATTGACGCAGAAGCCCTGCTGCCCGGGTTCTGGGAGCAGGACAAGAGCAACATCCAGGCGTGGTATCACAGAGTCCGGTCCGACAATGACGTGCTGATCTCAGCTTCCCCTGAGTTCGTACTGGCTCCCATATGCAGGGAACTCGGCATCTCTGCCCTCATTGCCTCCCGGGTGGATCCGAAGACGGGAAAGTACACCGGGAAAAACTGCTCCGGGCAAGAGAAGGTCAGGAGGTTCAGAGAGATGTTTCCCGACGTCACTCCGGAAAACAGCTACTACGACCGCGATGTCGATCTGCCTGTGAGCCGTCTGGCCATACACGGTTACAGGATCGTCGACGGTGAACCCGTTCAGGAATTCTGATCCTGAGTTCAGATCCATCTGCATAATACACTATAAAAGCGTCACACCTGTCTGATCCGGCAGGCCGTGACGCTTTTTAAAATCGGTATATGTTACGGAAAGAACCTCCGGCCTGTCCCGACATCAGTCAGAATACTCCAGAAGATACTCATCAGTGATCTCGGAAAGCTCGTTTTTTATGCTGTCCAGGCGGATGCACAATTCATTGAGCTTTTCTGCGTCTGACGCGACCGAAGGATCGGCTATCGCCGCTTCAGTGTCACGTTCTTCGCGCTCAAGCTCCTCTATCTTTTTTTCAAGCTGGCTTCTGCGCTGTCTGTATTCAGCCTTTTGTTTCCTGGCTTCTCGGCCTCCGAGGTATTCCTGTTTCGGCTTTTCGTTCATCGTCTCCCTCTGCTCAGGCAGGACGTTTCGGGATGCCTGTGTGTACTCCCTGAAACTGTCATAATCGTCGAAAAGCCTTGCCGTGCCCTCATCCATGAACAGTATCCTGCAATTCAGATTCTCTATCAGCCATCTGTCATGGGAAACCATGAATAGAGTTCCGGTATATGTGTTGAGAGCCTCGAAAAGGATGTCCTTGGTAAAGATATCAAGGTGGTTAGTGGGCTCGTCAAGTATCAGAAAATTGGGGTGTTCCAGCGAGAGCCTGGCCATATTGAGCCGTGCCAGTTCACCTCCGGAAAGCCCGGATGATTCAGTAAACACTTCTTCGTCCCTGAAACCCACCAGCGCGAGGAGCTTTCTCACCTGAAGCTGATCCATCTGAGGATACCTGTCCCAGATATACATCAGCGGGCTCTCGTTCTCTATATGGAACAGATCCTGCTTCTGGACTCCTATCTTTACTCCCCCGCCGATAACGACGCGCCCTGAAACAGGTCTTATCTCTCCCAGGATAGTCCGGATGAGAGTCGTCTTCCCGTAACCGTTTCTTCCTATCACTGCGATCCTTTCGCCGCGCTGCAGCAGCAGATCTATGCCGGAACAAAGTACCAGACCCGGTACGCCGACGCTGAGATCCGTCAGTTTCAGCACATCCTTATATGGTTCGCTGTCAGGTATTATCTCGAACTTGATGTCTGTGTGGCTGTATTCCTCAGGCGCCGTCAGATCAAGCCTTTCCAGCATCTTGAGTCTGCTCTTGGCCATGTTCCTGGTGGAAGCCCTGGCCATGTTCCGCTCCGCGAATTCGCGGTATTTCTCGGCTTTCTCAAGCGTCTGTTCATAGTGGGCTCTTTCCACTCTGTCATCATTGTCGCGCCGCACAAGATATTCAGAGAAAGGAACCGGATATACCTTGGTCCGCCCTCTGTTCAGCTGTATGGTCTTATTGCACACGCTGTCCAGAAAGTGCCTGTCATGCGACACGACAAGAACAGCTCCTCTGTACCCGGTCAGGTACCCTTCCAGCCAGTCCAGCGTCTCAAGATCCAGATGGTTCGTAGGCTCGTCCAGGAGAAGCAGATCAGGTGTCTGCAGCAGCAGTTTGGCCAGAGAGAGCCTTGTTTTTTCCCCTCCGGAAAGGACAGAAACGCTTTTTGTCCATGTCTCCTCAGGGAACCCCATTCCCAGCAGGATCCTTCTGATCTGATAGTCAAGGTGATATCCGTCTATCGCTTCATATCTCTCACTGACAGTCTGATACTCCGACAGGAGCTCCGGTTCCTTTTCCATCCGTCTTTCGAGTGATCTCATCTGCTCCAGAAGCTTGTCGGCATTATTCGCCATCTTCATCTCACCGAGAACGGTCTGGTCTCCGTGGAGTCCGCTGTCCTGTCTGAGATACCCCATCACAGCATCATTTCTGAGTACGACAGAACCTCCGTCGGGGATAAGGCTTCCGGTTATGATCCCCAGCAGAGTCGTCTTCCCGCATCCGTTATAGCCCACAAGCCCGGCGCGGTCATATTCTTCCAGTTGGAACGATGCATCCTCTATGACGGTATTATCGCCGTAAGAGAACCTGATATTCTGAAGTGCAAGTACCATTGATTTATCCGATCAGACCTCCAGGGCTTCATTAAGCCACTGAAGAGTATCATTATAGAACTTATCCCTGCCGGTCTCATTGTGAAGTTCATGTCTCTGACCCGGGTACAGTCTCATTTCCGCCCGTTCGCACCCTGCGGCTCTCATCATATCGTATACGACCTTGACTCCCTCGCCGTAATCCCCGACAGGATCATCTTCACCCGAAGCCAGCAGGTACGGGATGTCTTTTCTGAGCTTCGGCGCCCAGCCTTTTTCCAGGACCTCGTCTAAAACTCTGGTGAGGTCCCTATATGCGGATAGTGTAAAAGTAAACATGCAGAACGGATCGTTCACATATTCTCTGAGTTTCTCCGGATCACTGGTGACCCATTCGAACCCGGTGGGATGATCCTTGATCCTGCTGCAATATGAACCGAACGAGAAATCAGTGATCAGCCGGCTGCGATGTCTGTCTCCCTTGAACAGCTGTATTGCTGAGATGATTGCTTCTGCCGCCTTGCCTGCCGGGTTTGACCCGTCCGTTCCTTCAAAGATGTAGGCATCTGCTCCGTCTTTGTAGTCAGCAGCATATTTTCTCGCAAGGAATGAACCCATAGAGTGCCCAAGCATGGCAAGGGGCAGTCCGGGGTATCTCTCATGCAGGATCTCAGTGACCTTCCTGAGATCTCTGACCATCAGCTTATATCCGTCCTTTTCAGCGATATAACCGAGGTCTTCTGTTGTCCTGACGGAATGGCCGTGTCCAAGATGATCATTTCCGCATACGACATATCCATGCCGTGCAAGGAAAGATGCAAACTCATCGTAACGTTCTATGTATTCACACATACCGTGTGAGATCTGAAGCACAGCTTTCGGTGCAGTGCTGTCATCACTCCAGGTAACCGCATGCAGCATAGTCTTGCCGTCGCTGGACAGGATCTGGTCTGTTTCCCTTTTTAGGCTCATAGTAATCCTCCGCTTTGTATTGCATTTTATATTATAATGAATAAGAAGAACAAAAGGAAACGCCTCGGTAAAGCGGCGTTTTATTTACTGCTGAAAAGACGGTGTTGCAATGTTTGATATTCTGATCGATGCACTGATCGATGCGCTGGAGGATTCAGCTAAGCTGATTCCCTTTCTTTATGCATCGTATCTTTTCATTGAATTCATTGAACATGAAGCGAGCGAAAAGCTTTCCTCACGTCTTTATTCCCTGGGTACGAAAGGCCCTGTTCTCGGTGCTGTGGCAGGTCTTATGCCGATGTGCGGTCTTTCCGTGACAGCCTCGGATCTCTTTGCCAGCAGACTGATCTCTGCTGCCACACTGATCGCGGAGTTTACTGCTGAGACAGATGAAGCCATCCCCATACTTCTGGGCACATCAGGTTTCCGGGTCAAGGGACTGCTCCTGGCTCTCCTGTCACTGGTGATAGGAATAGTTTCCGGCCTCATCGCACAAAAAGTGTTTCCTGACGATCTCGATCGTGAGCATTCTCATCATGAGCATGAACTCATGCACAGTGAATGCGAACAGGACGAGTGCGAAAAAGAAGGGCTGTTCACCACAGCACTCATTCACACCCTGAAGAGTCTGGCTTTTGTGCTCGGCGCCATCTTTGTCGTGAATCTCCTCGTCGGGATCGCAGGCGAAGAAAAGGCCGCAGCCCTGTTCAGCGGAAGTGATTCGGTAGAGCCTCTCATAGCTGCCCTGACCGGTCTCATTCCCAACTGTGCTCCTTCCATCATCCTCTCGGAATTCTACATGGAAGGTCTGATCAGTTTCGGGTCTCTTATATCCGGACTGACTATGAATGCCGGAGTGGGTCTTGCCATGCTGTGGAAATACAACCGGGACAAGAAGCAGAACCTCCTTATTTGTCTCTTCATCTTCGCTGTATCCGTTATATTCGGCTACATCGTCCAGCTGACGGGGATCTGATCCCGGCCTCTTCCTCCAAGGAGACAAAATGAACAATCTCACTATGTTTCTCATCACGATCGCGATAGGTGCGACCGGCGGTCTTATAGCCAGAAAGCTCGGGATACCTTCCGGAGCAATGGTCGGATCCATGTTCTTCGTGATCATATTCAATCTGATAACCGAGAAAGCCTACTTCATCCCCGATGTCAAAACAGGGCTTCAGATACTCTCAGGCGCCATGACAGGATGCCGCGTAGGCCGTGAAGATGTGGAAGGCCTGAAAAAGCTTGTCAAACCTATCATACTTCTTCTCTCCGCGTTCATCCTGATGAACTTCACTTTCGGCGGTCTCATGATCCTGTTCACTGACCTTGATGTTCCGACAGCGCTGTTTGCCACCTCTCCCGGCGGAGCCTCGGATATGGCTCTCATAGGCGAGGAACTCGGAGCTAATCCGGCGTATATTGCGCTGCTTCAGGTCCTCAGGCTGCTGATAATCTTCACCTGCTGTCCTCCTCTGTTCAAATACCTCTTCCGCACGGGAAGAATGAAAAAAGGCGAAGGAACGGAGGATCCCGGAATATCCGCGCAGCCCGGAATGCCGGACAAGACGAACTGGACAAAACTGGTCCTGGTCTTTGCCGTATGCACAGCCGCAGGTCTGTTCTTCAGATGGCTCGGAATAACTTCCGGAGCCATGCTCGGATCGATGCTCGCCGGAGCCACCTTTACGGTATTCATGGGCAAGAACCGCTTTCCTTCCCAGATCAGGGTATGCATGTCCATTCTTTCCGGAGCATTTATGGGGTGCCGCTTTTCCAGAGCGGACCTTGCCAATATAGATGTTTTGGCAATTCCCATACTCATCATGCTGATAGGCCTTATCGTGTTCATACTGTTCAATGGCTTTCTGGTCAGCAAGTTCACAGACCTCGATTATCCTACGGCGCTATTCGCCTCCACTCCAGGAGGTATGACCGAGATGGCCATTCTGGCTGAAGACATGGGCGTGGACTCATTCAAGGTCTCGATCCTTCACACTATCAGACTGTTCTTCGTAATAGCTTTCTTCCCGACCATGAACAAGCTCCTCTGCAGCCTGTTTAACAGGTAACTAATATAAAAAAACACAAACAAAAACAGCCTGCGTATGCAGGCTGTTTTTTGCTTTAAAAGCTGTATTATTTGACCTCTGTGGTTGCGCCAGCCTCTTTGAGCTTTGCAACGATCTCGTCTGCTTCTTCCTTGGAGATTCCGGCCTTGACGGTCTTCGGTGCTGCATCGACGAGTTCCTTGGATTCCTTGAGTCCGAGTCCGAGGATGTCCTTGACGGCCTTGATGACGTTCATCTTGGTCTCGCCGACTTCTGTCAGAACGACTTCATATTCGGACTTCTCTTCTGCAGCAGCAGCGGCACCGCCCTCAGCGGGAGCAGCAGCGACAGCAGCAGCGGCGGAAACGCCAAACTCTTCTTCGATTGCCTTGACGAGCTCAGAAAGCTCCATAACGGTCATACCTTTGATCGCTTCGATCATGCTAGTAATATCAGCCATTGTATTATTCCTTTCAGAAAAATAAGTGTAAGTGTTTGTTGAATGTTATGCAGTCTCTCTGAGTCTTCTGACTTCGTCCAGACCACGTGCCAGAGAAGCAATGATACTGTTGAGTGATCCTGCGACCATAGCGACCATGCCTTCACGGCCGGGCAGTTTGGACAGGTTCTTGATCATCGCTGTGTCGACCTTCTGTCCATCGATGAATCCGGCTTTCACGTTGAATTTATCGGTGAACTGGTCAGCATACTTGTGAATGACTCTGCAGGGGGCGATCTCATCCTCGCTGATCGCGACGGAGATTGTTCCCTTTATGTCATCAACCAGATCATGCATTCCTGCTTCTTCACAGGCGTACTTCATGATCGTGTTCTTGATTACCTTGTATTCGACTCCTGCTTCACGGAGCTCCTTGCGCAGAGCTGTATCGTCAGCGACGTCGATACCGCGGTAGTCGACAAGAACCACAGCATTGGAAGCCTTCAGTTTTTCTGCAAGAGCAGCAACAGCGGCTTTCTTCTCGTTGAGAATCTTCTCAGTTGCCATTGAATCGGTTTACCTCCTTGTTTTCTTTTTGAGGTGAAAACAAAACCCTCCTCGGCAGTTGCCGAGGAGGGACAAACCTTCATAAAACCATGCATTTACATGCATTGCGTTTTATCCTCGGCAGGCGGACCGTCAGGTCCTTACGTTTTCACACCTGCTGTCTTTGGAAAACAGCCTTGTTATTTTACTTCACACACTCAGATGTGTCAAGTTCCTGTTACTGAGCGTTATTTGTAACGTTCATGTAGCGGTTGGTCGCGACCTTGATGCCGGGGCCCATCGTGGAGGAGATGACACAGCTCCTGATGTACTGTCCTTTTGCGGCAGCGGGCTTGGCTTTGATAACTGCATCAAGCAAAGTCTCAAAGTTCTCGACCAGCTTCTCTGTTCCGAAGGAAGCCTTTCCTATCGGGCAGTGGATGATGTTGCTCTTATCGAGCCTGTATTCGATCTTACCGGCTTTGGCGTCGGCAACTGCTCTCGCCACATCAGGAGAGACCGTACCGGCCTTGGGGTTCGGCATGAGACCGCGGGGTCCGAGGATCCTACCGAGTCTTCCGACGACGCCCATCATGTCGGGAGAAGCGATCACAACATCGAAGTCCATGAAGTTTTCCTTCTGGATTCTTTCAGCAAGTTCTTCGGCTCCGACATACTCGGCTCCTGCTGCTTCAGCAGCTCTTGCTGCATCGCCTTTTGCAAATACAGCGACGCGGACGTCCTTACCGGTTCCGTTGGGGAGAACGACTGCACCGCGGACCTGCTGGTCAGCGTGACGGCTGTCAACGCCGAGGCGGATGTGCATCTCGACTGTCTCGTCGAATTTAGCGTTTGCGATATCGCAGCAAAGCTGGCAGGCTTCTGCTGTATCGTACTGTTTCATACGATCGACTTTGCTCGCGAGCTCATTATATCTCTTACCGTGCTTCATGTTTTCAGCCCTCCTCTACTACGATGCCCATGCTGCGGCAGGTGCCTTTGATCATGCTCATCGCTGACTCAATATTGGCAGCGTTGAGGTCAGGCATCTTTGTCTCAGCGATCTTGCGTACAGACTCGAGAGAGATCGTAGCGACCTTGTTCTTGTTGGGCTCTCCGGAAGCCTTCTCCAGATTGCACTCCTTCTTGATAAGGACGGGTGCGGGAGGGGTCTTCGTGATGAATGTGAAAGAGTGGTCCTGATAAACAGTGATGACCACGGGGATGATGGTGCCCATCTGGGCACGTGTTCTTTCATTGAACGATTTCGTGAACTCCATGATGTTCACGCCATGCTGACCAAGCGCAGGACCTACAGGAGGAGCAGGAGTTGCCTGTCCGCCGGGGATCTGAAGCTTGATGTAGCCTTCGATTCTCTTTGCCATAAAAAACCTCCATAGTGTGGTTATCCGAGCGTATAAAAAGATTTGCGCTCTCCCACGGGAACGCCTGAACGTTCCGAACTGCAGTCCCGGATAATATCCGGATCCGGCATGTCATTGCCGGGGCCGTCTGCATCACGGCCTTTATCAACTGGCTTCCGCCCTGTTGATCTGATTTGTTTAAAGAGGCGCTACGTCTTCCAGATCCATTTCCGCAACGGTCTCGCGTCCGAACATGGATACTTTGACTTTTACGCGTCTCTTTTCCCGGTCGACCTCCTCGACTCTTCCGGCAAACCCTTCAAACGAACCGCTCTGAATACGGATCGTATCGCCGGGAGCGTAATCGACTTTGACATTGACATTCTCGACGCCAAGTCTGTCGACTTCAGCCTGGGTGAGAGGAGTTGGCTTTGTGGTAGTTCCGACGAAACCCGTGACACCGTTAGCATTGCGCACGATATACCAGGACTCATCAGTCATGACCATCTTGACCAGAACATAGCCCGGGAACAGTTCCCGGTCAAATTCTCTGCGTTTGTTGTCCTTGATCTCCACGACGTGCTCTGTAGGGATCTTAACTTCCAGAATGTAATCCTGAAGGCGGCGGTTCTCTACGAGCTTCTCGAGGTTCTGAGCGACCTTATTCTCGTAACCGGAATATGTGTGAACCACATACCACTTTGCGCTTTCAGCCATCTAAAAACTCCAATACCTGATCAAAATTGTTTGAGAAGGAGATCGCGAAGGAAAGCAAACAGAAGATCGAGTCCCCAGGTCGCAACTGCAAATATGACCACCATCACAAGAACTACCGCGACGTTGTTCCATATCTGTTTACGGCTGGGCCAGACGATCTTTTTGAACTCGCCCTTCGAATCGCGGAAATACTTTCCGATCCTTGCGAAGAAGCCGGGTTTCTTTTTGTCAGCCTTCTTTTCTGCCATACGTCATTTACTCCTTACTTTGTCTCTCGATGGAGCGTATGCTTGCGGCAGAATCTACAATACTTCTTGAGCTCAAGACGATCAGGAGTATTCTTCTTCTCCTTCATAGTATCGTAGTTGCGCTGTTTGCACTCTGTGCATGCGAGCGTGATCTTAACTCTCATTATCGGCACCTCCATATGTATTTGCAGCTTATGCTGCCTGCCTCCCTCCAAGCGTGTGTGCTTAAAAAAGTGCACACAAAAAAAGAACCCGCTATAAAGAGGTAGGATTAGTCTAACATCATGTTCTGTTGATGTCAATACCTTTGTATGCTTTGACGCAGCAGTGTCTGCTGTGCCTGCAAACGCTATTCGAAAGATACGGCGGAGACCTTCGGGTCTCCGCCGCGAATATCATTCTTTCGATATTAGAAGAGTGAAAGTGTAAGGAATGCTGTCGAGAGCAGAGATGCTATCAGGGATACGACAGTGATCTGAGTGTTGATGGACGGACCAGCTGTATCCTTGAAGGGGTCGCCGACTGTATCGCCGATGACACCGGCCTTGTGAGCGTCGCTGCCTTTGCCGCCTTCATTTCCAGCCTCGATGTACTTCTTGGCATTGTCCCAGAGACCGCCGGCATTTGACATGAACAGAGCGAGAAGCAGACCGCTAACGATGTTGCCGACAAGGAATCCGCCGATAGCTCTGACTCCGCCTATAAATCCGCAGGCGATGGTGGTGATGATGGCTACAAGACCGGCGGGGATGAGTTCTCTCATTGCACCGCTGGTAGCGATATCGATGCATTTCTCATAGTCAGGATCGCTAGTTCCGGCAATGATACCGGGATCAGCCTTGACCTGTCTGTGGATCTCAGCGACCATGCGCTGAGCATTGCGGTCGACGCCGAGCATGAGCATTGCTGAGAAGACAGCGGGGATCGCTGCTCCGGCAAGCATACCGAACATGACCAGCGGATCCATGACATCAAAACCTGTGAGCTTTTCAAGGCCGAGTCTGGCTGCTGCAGTGTTGACTTCGCTCATGAATGTTCCGAGAAGAGCGATGACTGTAAGTCCAGCAGCGGAGATCGAGAATCCCTTCGTAACAGCCTTAACGGTGTTGCCCGCTGAGTCAAGCGCATCTGTGATCTCAAGGACTTCATCGCCGAGCTCACCCATCTCAGCAAGGCCTCTCGCGTTGTCGACGATGGGGCCGTATGCGTCGTTGGATACGATCATTCCGACGATGGAGAGCATTCCGACTGCAGCCATTGAGATGCCGAACAGAGCATAGTCAGAAGCATAGTTGGGATCGATTCCCTGGCAAAGTTTGTAAGAAATAAGAGTGGAGATTCCGGTTCCCACCATTGCGGGCAGGGAGCTGAGGAATCCGTATGATACTCCGGAGAGGATCGTGAATGCCGGGCCTGTGGCGGAAGCGTGAGCAACAGCGTGGACCGGATTCTTTGTATCGTCTGTGAAGTAGTCGGTTGTAAGACCGATGATGACGCCCACGACCAGACCGAGGACACAGGAAGCCCAGATAGCCCAGGAGAATCCGAAAGCCGCGGTAACAGCTGCTGTGAGTGCCGCATAGATGGCCGTAGTCACATAAGTGCTTGAGTTAAGAGCTTTTGTGGGGTTGCCGTGCTTGCCGATCCTTGCGGTCATGACACCGAGGATAGAAGCAAGGAGTCCGAGAGCTGCATACCAGAATACTGTTTCGACGTTATTCGAGAACTTCGAAGAAGCATCCAGCTTGTAAGCGATTACAAGAGCAGCTGCAAGAGATGCAACGTTGGAGTCGAAAAGATCTGCGCCCATTCCGGCGACGTCACCGACGTTATCGCCGACGTTATCAGCAACAACAGCGGGGTTTCTGGGGTCGTCTTCCGGGATGCCGAGCTCGACTTTACCTGTAAGGTCTGCAGCGATGTCAGCGGTCTTCGTGAAGATTCCTCCACCGACCTTTGCGAAGAGTGCAAGAGAACTGGCACCGAAGCTGAAGCAGAGGACCGCCTGGGTATCTCTGAGAACATAGTAAACGAGGGATACACCGAACACACAGGCACCGACAACAGCCATTCCCATGACTGCGCCGCCGCGGAATCCAACCATGAATGAAGGCTTGATTCCCTTCTGGGCTGCTTCGGCAGATCTGCCGTTGGCGATGGTGGCGACCTCAATGCCGATCTTGCCGGCAAATGCGGAGAACAGAGTTCCGCAGACATATGAAACCGCCATTGAAAGGTTCTTGGCTACGCTGCTCTTCCAGATCGGAGCAGGAAGCACAAGGAAGATAAGGACAGCAATTGCTCCTGCGAAAAGGAAAAGGAGCCTGTACTGTCTGTTCAGGAACGCTCTTGCGCCCTGCTGAATAAGACCCGAGACCTTGGTAATGGTCTTGTTTTCCTGGGGCTGTTTCTTTACCCAGAGGTAGAGCCACGCTGCATAAGCAAAAGAAAGTACAGCAACAGCAATACCTGCAAGTTCTGCTACATGATTCATAAGATTACCTCTACTGATAATAATCGCATTCTCGTGCAAATACTATTTTATCTGTAATACTGCAAGTATTCAATTCGTATGGTTCTTAAAAAAAACATGTGTACGGATGGTTATTTTAGGGAAATATTACAAAACTTTGAACAACCGTTTTCCTTTATGCATTTTACCCCGATTTTTATCCTTTTCCTCAAGCTTTCATCCGCGACACAGACGCAATTGTTAACGCTTTATCAGTTCCATTCCATGCCGATTCATGCTATCATAAGTGGAACGTATCTTATTACTACTATAAATATAATGCGGTGCGCCATCTTGCGTCGGCGCAGCCGGACTGGAGGAACAAAGTGAAGAAAGTCGGTGTTATTTTCGGAGGTGTTTCCAACGAACACGAAGTCTCTTGCATTTCCGCCTCATCCGTCATTTCCAGGATCGATAAAGAAAAATATGATCTGGTCCTTGTGGGGATCACAAAAGACGGAAGATGGTTCCGCTATGAAGGTCCCACCGAGAACATAGCTGACGGGAGCTGGTACAGCGACGGTCTCAAGCCCTGTTTCCTTTCTCCTGACCGCGGAGTACACGGATTCCTGGAGGTCCAGCCTGACGGAACCGTCAGCACGATCAGAGTTGACACCGTATTCCCCGTCATGCACGGAAAGAACGGTGAAGACGGAACTATTCAGGGGCTGCTTATGATGGCCGGCATTCCTTTTGTCGGCTGTGATGCCCTCGCTTCCGCCGTTTGCATGGACAAGGCCGTCTGCAATATGCTTGTGGACAACGCCGGCATCAGGCGCGCAGAGTGGAGATATCTTACCAAGGACCGCATAAACGAGTTTGATTCCTTCGCGGACGAATGTGAGAAAGCTTTCGGTTATCCGATGTTCGTCAAGCCCGCCAACGCAGGCTCATCAGTCGGCGTCTCCCGCGTCACTGACAGGAAAGAACTTACGGCAGCCGCTGAAGAAGCATTCAGACATGACGCGAAGATCATAGCAGAACGCGAGATAGTCGCTCAGGAAGTTGAGTGCGCTGTCATGGGCAACTCCTCCCCCATCGCTTCCATTCTCGGCGAGATCGCTCCAGCGGATGGATTTTATGATTATGATTCCAAATATGTCAACGGAACCAGCGGTCTGTTCATTCCGGCGAGAGTTCCTGACGACACAGCGGAGGAAATAAGAAAGATCGCGGTAAAAGTATACAGGCTCCTGGGTTGTTCCGGTCTGGCACGGGTAGATTTTCTGCTTGAAAAATCTACAGGCGACATCTATCTGAACGAACTCAATACGCTCCCCGGATTCACCTCTATCAGCATGTATCCCAAACTCTTTGAAGCAAGCGGTGTTCCTTATACCGAACTGCTTACAAGGCTGATCGAGTTTGCTGACGAACGTACGGAGGAAATCTGATTGGATAACCGTGCTGTCGGTGTCTTCGACTCCGGACTTGGCGGACTCACCGCAGTCCGCGAGTTGAGACGGTTGCTTCCAAATGAAAAGATCGTTTTCCTGGGCGATACGCTGCGTGTTCCATACGGTACACGCGATGCGGAGACCCTGAGAGAATTTGCAGAGGATGATATTGATTTCCTTCTTTCAAAAAACGTCAAATATATAGTGATAGCATGCGGCACAGTCTCCTCGAACCTGCCCGATGAAGTGATCGCGTCCGTGCCGGTACCGGTCACCGGAGTGATATCTCCCACAGTCAGTGCAGCCGTCTCTTCTACCCGGAACGGCATAATAGGAGTGATAGCTACCCCTGCCTGCATCAGGAGCGGCGCGTATCAAAAAGGCATCACGGCAGCGGATCCTTCCATTCAGGTCCTGGCTCAGTCCTGTCCCAGGCTCGTACCGCTCATCGAATCATTCGGTGTTTCCGAACTCGGTTCCGAGATCGATGAAGCGCTGGAGGAATACCTCGGTCCGATCAGAGATTCCGGAGCAGATACCCTTATACTTGGATGCACTCATTATCCTCTTGTTTCACACAGAATCAGACGCATTATCGGCAGGGAGATCACCCTTATCGATTCCGGAGCGCAGGCGGCAAAGACGGCGAAAGAAGCCCTTGAGGCCTCCGGCAGCATCTCATCAAGAAAGAATATGCCGAAGCACGAGTTCTACGTTACCTCCGATCCGGACAGATTCACCTCTTCATCGGGGTATTTTCTCGGAGAGGCATTAGGCAGAGCGACACTTACAACCATTGGAAAGTCAACTACTCATGACTAAAGTCACGAGCTTGTACCAGCCCGGTGGTTCTCGGCTGTATGCCTCCCACCTTTGTCTTGATCATTAGACTTTATCCTGTCAGTCCATATCTGACAGACTGGCGGTACATCGTGGGGTGATTG
>JAEEGL016631843.1_pt1 | contig 65859 bp, 60 predicted proteins | sample 9134231 | NCBI WGS metagenome assembly JAEEGL01 (sample SAMN16246548, study PRJNA631951) | gut metagenome | biome: gut microbiome; feature: rumen; material: fiber-attached | host: Bos | place: Iran: Karaj | collected 2018-10
CATATACTGTTGCTGCACAAGTGCTACAGCTTGTTGCCCTATAACCAGAGGAGTAAGCTCCAACAGGACATGCATCACAAGAAGATTTACCTTTTAATGGTTGATATGTTCCAGGTGTACAATCATACTTTTTGTTATCACCTGGACAACGATATCCAGCTTCGCATAATACACATTCACCGTTACTTAAATAATATCCCGCCGAGCAAGATGTCGCTTTACATGTTTTTGGGTCGCATTTTGTCCTTCCAGCTTTGTTTACGCAAGATGTATAGGATGTGTTTGCAGATCCGGTTGCACAATTTTTACCATCTGTAATACTTATACATGAACTTTGTCCGGCTGATGGTTGATATGTTCCAGCAGCACATGCTGTACATTCTGTACCACTACCATTACCAACATATCCGGCAGGACATGCACGGCACATAACCACAGTATCGTATTGTGCATAAACAGCACTACTTATTAATATAAGACTTGATGTTGATAAAATGTTTTTAAGCTTCATCTTTCCCCCTTATCTTTACCCCTGTTTAAAAAAAGATTCTCCGACAAAATTATATGGAGGGGACGTTCCCGTAAGAAGGAAGTCCCAAAAAGTATACTATACTATACTATTTTGCAAGCAAAAAATTCCTAAAGTTTCGGGAGGGGTAAATGGGGGGGATTTGTGTCTGTGTCTATACACTTAGTCATTGCAAGAAACGAAGTGACGAAGCAACTCATAGTACGGCTCGCAATGACAATGAATGGTAGGATGACGAAGGTTCGTGATGACTAAGGGATGATTATTGTTGACTGTATATCATCATTTTTTTATCTATATCTGATTTTAATTTTTTTGCCGAATCTTTATCCTTTGTTTTTATAATAATGTTTTGTTTTTTTGTGATGGTAGTATTTGCTTCGGCTGCGGCAATGATGGCAATGGCTATAAGAATTATGTTTACACAAATGAATAATTTTACAAATTTATTTTTCATACTTTACCTCCTGTATTTTTATTTTAAGATAAAGTATATTTTTGCTTTTGGATATAAGTTTAAATTCAAAGGATTATTTTCTTTCTAAAACATCACTTGGATCGATGGATTTTGTTTTATTACGAATCTCAAAATGAAGTTGTGGAGTTGTTACACGACCAGTTTTTCCTACTGTTGCAATGTTATCCCCACGCTTTACATTATCACCAATTCGGACAAGAATAGTTTCATTGTGTGCGTATATAGTCATATAATCCTTATCATGCTTTATTATGATAAGATTGCCAAGACCCTTTAATTCGTTTCCGGCATATGCAACAATACCATTTTCAGCAGCAACAACAGGTGAGCCCATCTTTGCAGATATGTTTATTCCATCATTTCTTTTTCCATTATTTTTTATGCCATAGGAGGAAATAACCTTTCCATTAAGTGGCCATAAGAATCGTTTTGAGGTAAGAGGTTCTGGCTTTGCAATAATGCTTTTGATTTTTTCCTGTTTTTCAATTTCAATTTCGTTTTGAATTTGTTTTGGTTTTTCTTCGATTTTTTGTTTTTGTGCGACACGAACTTTTGCAACTTCTTTTATTTCTTCCTTTTCAAAAGGTTGAACAGTTTTTGCAGTATCCTTATCCTTTACAATGTATTTTATTTGCTTTTGAACAACATCAATGTTTGTTGCAGGAAGCAATATTTTTTGACCTATTGAGAGAGTGTATGGTTCTGTAAGTTTGTTAAGTTTTACCAATGAATTTAGGTTTACATTGTATTTTCGAGATATACTATATGCTGTGTCTTGAGCCTTTACTATATGAAATGCAGTGTTTGGAATATAAATCTTTTCCCCAATGGAAAGTGTGTAAGGTGCCTTTAGATTATTCCTTAAAATTATATCCTTTAAAGGAACATTGTTTTGTTTCGCGATAGAGTAGATTGTGTCGCCTTTCTTTACGGTGATAAAATCTTTTTTAGGTTCTTCAATAAATGTTTTTGCATTGTTAAGGTTGGTTATAATTTCAGCAGTTTTAACAGGTTTTATTGGCTCATTACCAGGAATTTCAATTGTTTGTCCTGGTTTAAGAACAAATGGTGCTTGTAATTTATTATAATCAGCCAATTCGTAAACTTTTATATTATTTTTTTGTGCAATGGAATAAAGTGTGTCGCCATTATAAACTTTTATTTTTTTAGGTTTTTTAATTTCTTTTGTTTCTGAAATTTTTTCAGGTTTGGTTTCAATTTTTAATTCAGTTTTTTTATTTTCTTGAGGTGTAGCTTTTTGAGAAAGTTTTATATCTGATTTTGGTTCGGATTTTGTTTTATCCTCTTGCTTTTTAATAGAGATATTCTGTCTTGTATCTTCAGGTTTTATTGTAATTGTGTTTGTTGTTTGGTCGACAAAAGGTGAAACAGATTCATTGGTTTCAGGTTTGGTTTCGCTTGATTGAATTTTTATTAATTCATCACTTGAAACTTTTGATTCACTTAAAATTTCAATTTCATCAACAGGCGTTGTTTGAAGTGCAGAAGGAACGTATATAACTTCTTCTAAAATAATTTCTTCTTTTGGCTTTTCTTCAATAACAGGTTTAACAATATCTTGTTTTTGTTGAGGAATTAAAGCGCTTGTTTGAATTTTTTCTGTTGGTTCAGTATTTATATTTTTTATAGGTTCTAATTGTGTATAATTTTGCTGTTGGATTGGCTGATAATTAGCATTTTGAGGTTTTGTATTAAGCGTTTGATTTGTTGGTATTTGATAATATCCATAATTTGATGGATATACATAAACAGATTTTGCCTTTGGGTATACAAGAGAGGTTGGACGACGATAATTCCTTACACATCCAATAAGACCTATACTTATGGAACAAATTAAACTTTGTTTTATATATTTAAGACTTTTTTCTCTCATAAGACTTATAATACTACAAAACTAAAATAAAATCTATATTTATTTAGCTTTTTTTGAAAGAAGTATTGATATTTCATACATTGCAATCAATGGTAGGGCTAAAAGTATTTGTGAAAATACATCAGGAGGGGTTAATATAGCAGATATTGTGAATATTATTACAATTGCGTATTTTCGATTTTTCTTTAGTATTTCACGGCTTAATATTCCAAATTTTACTAGTAATATTAAGAAAATCGGAGTTAAAAAACATATACCAAAAGCATTTAGTAATGATGTCGTAAGGTCAATGTAGTCGGTTATTTTTGCCTGAAGTAAAAGTGGAACCTGTCTTCCATTTTGGGCAAAATTTATGAAAAATTCAAATGCGTATGGTAAAACAAGAAAATAACAAAAAATTACACCACACAAAAAAAGTATAGGCGTTAAAAATATGTATGGAAAAAAGAATTTTTTTTCTTCTTTGTAAAGAGCTGGTGTTATAAAAAGCCATAGTTCAATTGCCCAATATGGAATTGATACAAATATTGCAGATGAAATAATTATTGAAAAAGTCGATATAAAATTTTCTGTGATTTTTGTAAAAATAAGTTTGGAATTAGAATGTGATGATTTTATTGCTGTAAAAAATGGTTGTGTTATTAAATTGTAAATTTCTTCTTTAAAACTGTAACAAAAGACAAGAGCAATAAGAAAGAAAATAAGACAATGAATAATTCTTTGCCTTAATTCATTAAGGTGATCAAGTAAAGATAATTCAGGAAGATTTTCTTTTTTCATTTTTGTTTCTTTTTTGTCCCTTGTTTTTTACTGATCTTAAGTTTTGGTGTTAAGTCAAAAAATTCAGGTTCACTGTTAATTTTAAGACGAAGTTTTTCAATTTTATCATGAAAATTTTCCTCAGTTTCATCAGTTGTTTCAGAAATTTCTGATGTAATATTTCTTATTTGAACCCTTATTTTTGAAACAAAGGATTGTATTTTTTTCCATACCTTGGCGATAAAATTGACTACTGATGGAATATCTTTTGGTTTTATAAATATTACCATCAGTAGCATTATTATAAGTAGTTCATTGCCACCTATACCAAACAAAATTATCTCCTATTCAAACAAATCTGTTTTAGGTTCAGATACAGTTTGTTCTGTTTCGGTATTTTCTGTTTGTTCAACATGCGCTTCTGTCGTTTCAGAAACATTTTCCTGTGTGTTTGGTGCAATGTTATCCTGTTCTATTGGAGCTTCTTCTTCATTATCTTCTTGTTCGGCAATAGCAACGGATACAACCTTTTCATCATCAGCTGTTTTGAAAAGTGTTACACCCATTGTTTGACGACCAGCGATACGAATTTTATTTACACCAAGACGAATCATCTTTCCACCATCTGTGACCATAAGGATGTTTTGATCTTCTTCAATAGGGAATGATGACACAACAGCCTTTGTCTTATCAGCAATCTTTATGTTTGCAATACCAGAACCACCACGATGTGTAATTCTGTACTCATAAGATGATGTTCGTTTACCAAATCCAGTTTCTGTAACTGTTAAGATAAATTGTTCTTTTGCTTCTAATGCCTTGTATTCTTCTTCGCTTAAAACTTTTGTTGTTTCAAGAACTTCTTCGCCTTCTAAATCTTCAAATTCAGATTTGCGAAGTGCACGTGAAAGCTTTAGATATGCCGCGCGTGTATCGCTATCAATTTCTGAGTGATTGATAATTGACATTGAAATAACTTTATCTCCTTTTTCAACTTTTATTCCACGAATACCTGTAGAATTACGGCTTTGGAAAACACGAACTTCTGGCACAGGGAAACGAATACATTTTCCACCACGAAGTGTAAGAAGAACATCTTGGTCCTCACGACATGGCTTCACAGCAATAAGTTCTTCACCTTCTTCTTCAAACTTCATCGCAATCTTACCATTTTGACGGATGTTTAAGAAGTCAGAAAGTTTATTTCTTCTTACTGTTCCCTTTGAAGTTGCGAACATTATATATAATTTATCCCATTCTTCTTCGTTTTCAGGAAGTGGCATAATTGTTGAAATTGTTTCACCTTGTTCAAGTGGAAGTAAGTTTATTAAAGCCTTTCCTGTTGATTGAGGTGTGCAAAGCGGAAGTTTGTAAACTTTCATTTGATATGCAATACCCTTATTTGAGAAGAAAATTAAAGGTGTATGTGTGTTTGCAACGAATACATCAGTTACGTAATCTTCTTCTTTTGTATTCATACCTGTTTTTCCTTTACCACCACGGTTTTGAGCCTTATATACATTTAATGCAACACGTTTAATGTAGCCAGTATTTGTAATAGTGATAGCCATATCTTCACGTGCGATTAAATCTTCTATATCTGTTTCAAATTCAGATGGAATAATTTCGGTCTTTCTTGGAACAGCAAATTTTTCCTTTACTTCAAGAAGTTCACCCTTCATGATAGACATAAGTTTTTCACGGTTATCCAAAATTGAGAGGTATTCTTGAATATCAAGACCAGTTGCTTTAATTTCTTCGGCAAGTTTATCTTGTTCAAGACCAGTTAATCTATGAAGTTTTAATTCAAGGATTGCTTTTGCTTGTGCCTCTGAAAGACGATATGTTCCATTCACAATCTTGCTGTCTGGATCATCAATTAAGTCAATAAGTGGTTGCATATTATCAGCCTTCCAATCACGAGCCATCAACTTATCCTTTGCATCATTTGGATCCTTTGCAGAACGAATCAATGTGATAACTTCGTCTATGTTTGCAACGGTTATTGAAAGACCAACTAAAATATGAGCCTTGTTTCTTGCTTTGTTTAAATCAAATACAGTTCTGTTACGGATAACTTCTTCACGGAATTCAATAAATGCATCTATTATTTGTTTAAGGTTCATCAAATTAGGACGTCCCTTATTAATTGCAAGCATATTGATTCCAAATGAAACCTGTAATTGTGAATATTTGAAAAGTTGATTTAGAATAATATCTGCAATAGCATCCTTTTTAAGTTCAATTACGACACGGACACCTTGGCGAGAAGATTCATCACGGATATCAGAAATTCCTTCGATACGTTTATCCTTTACAAGTTCGGCGATTTTTTCAATCATAACCTTTTTGTTAACTTGGAATGGAATTTCATCAACAATGATAGCTGTTTTTGTTCGGATTTCTTCAAAATGTGTTTTTGCACGAATAATGATTGAACCACGACCGGTTGTATATGCACTGTATGAGCCGGCAACACCCAAAATCAAACCACCGGTTGGAAAATCAGGAGCAGGAACATATTTAATAAGCTCCTCAATCGTAATTTCTGGATTATCAATTGTTGCACAACATGCATCAATTATTTCACCAAGGTTATGAGTAGGGATGTTTGTTGCCATACCAACAGCAATACCACCACAACCATTTACAAGAAGATTTGGAAAACGACATGGAAGAACTTCTGGTTCCTTTGTGGACTCATCATAATTTGGACGCCATTCAACAGTATCCTTGTCCAAGTCTTCGACCATATATCCGGCAGCCTTTGACATACGTGCCTCAGTATAACGCATAGCAGCAGCACTATCACCATCCATAGAACCAAAGTTTCCTTGGCCGTCAACCATTGGAATTTCCATTGCAAAATCTTGGCTCATATGAACCATTGCATCATAAATAGCAGCATCACCATGTGGGTGATATTTACCCATAACATCACCAACTATACGTGCAGATTTTTTAAATGGCTTACCATATTCAAATCCGTTTTCCTTCATGGAATAAATAATTCGTCTGTGAACAGGTTTTAATCCATCGCGGACATCAGGTATTGCACGTGAAATTATAACTGACATAGCATAGTCGAGATATGAGGTTTGCATTTCATGCACAATAGGTGCAAGTTTTACGCTTGAATTGTTTGTAGAATTCATTACATTTTCGTTTTGATTATCCAATTTTATTCTCCTTTTTTATATTGAAATTTTATAGGAAAATACTAGCAAAAACAACTTTTAAAAGCAAGGAAAAAAGGCTTATTTTAAAAATAAAATTTTTATTGAAAAAACTTTAAAAAATATATGTAAAATCAATATGTTAGAAAACTAAATTTTGACGAATTTTTAACTATTTAAAAATTATATTTTTTTTATATGATTTTTTATCAATATTTATGTGCGAATCGGGTGATTTTTTTGTTTTATTTTGGTATAATATGGCGAAGGATTGTTGTGTTTCCGATATAGTCCATAAAGTTTTTAAAAAGGCTACATTTTGATAAATTTTTGCATGTAATGCATTTTGTGTAGTTTTTTGTTTTTATTTCTGCACATCTTAAATCACATTTGATTTTTTTTATATAAGTGTTATCTATTGTTGAAAAATCTTCATTTATTAAAATATATTCCAAATCTATGAAAAGTTCGGTTGCCTCTAAATTAAAATAATCAATTGTGATTTCTTTGTTTTTATTTTCTTCTACAAGCCATTTATTCCCTAAGATTACGGCATCTTCTACACAACAATTGGTTGGAAGATTTTTTATTGATAAAATATATTTATCAAATCTTAAGTTTGATTCTTTTAATATTTTCAGTGTGGGTATTTTTATTTCCCTGTATTTCGTTTTGTATGGTAATACTGATTCTTTTAGATTGATGATAAGGTTAAATGTTGTATTAAATCTTGGGTTGTTATTATTTATTCCCGTTATTGAAAGATATAATTTTGTTCTGTTTTCATCTGGTGAAAGTTTTAATAAAAGATTTTTACAATGCAAATTATCTATTACCCATGTATCATCATTTGTTTTTTGCCCAAAGGAAAGTAGGGCGTCTTCTGGAATACCAGAAATTTCAAATTTTGTATTTTCTGGATCAGAGATATTTTTTATTCTTAAATTTATAGTCGTATCATTTATTATTGTAAATTCAGCAGTGATAAATGGTCCAATATAAAAGTTTTCTTTTTGGTAGTATACATTACTGATAATTTCTTCTTGGGATGGATTTTTGTGAACTATCAGAAACTGAAAATAATTTATATTGTTTGATATAATAAATTTCGAGTTTATTAGTGCTTCGTAACTTATCGACCAAAAGCCATTTTCAAAATTTTTGCCTTGTGATAGTTTTATTTCATTGAAATTTGGGATATATATAAATAATTTTGTTTTCGAAGTTAATTTTAACTGTTTGGGTAATAATATATTGAATGGAATTTCTTTTACAAAGCGATTTGTATCCTTTGTTGTGTTTTGCACTTTTTTTCTCCCATATTTGTTATGGTTATATTTTAAATGCAAATTTTAAGATATGCTATAAGTATAAATTGAAAAAATTTTACGAATTGTAAAGAGTGTTAATTTTCAATACGAATATATCTTTCCCCATTTTCATAAGTAAAATAAAGACATATTGGCTTAAAGTTTTCTTTTATGTAATCCTCTATAATTTCGGGCCATTCAATTATGGTAATATTATTTTGTAGTGCATTGTCGATATCAAGTTCATAAAGCTCATCTGTGTTTTTTATTCTGTATAAATCATAATGTGATATTTCACCGATTTTAGAATTGTAGTTTTGAACTATTGAAAAAGTTGGACTTGGGACATCGGTATCTGACTTTGTTAATGCCCTTATAAGATGGGATGTAAAAAATGTTTTGCCGCAGCCAAGTGTTCCATAAAGTAGTATTGGTTTTCCAACGCAAACACCTTTTGCAAAATCAGTTGCAAACTTTATTGTATCAGCCTTTTTAGTAATATTTATAATCATATTAGTAATATTTACTTTTTGATTTACCTGATCCTATTGTTTTATTTCTTGTAATTTTGAAAAGGGATGGGTCAAAGTTTGTTTCTGGTCTTATATCAGAAAGTTTTACCTCTGTTATTATACCTTGTGCATCACGAACACGCCAGCCGTAAAATGAAAGTGGTTTATTTTCAAAAATCAATGTTATTGTTCCAGATTGTTTTTCATTTTTTGTGGTAAGTGTTATTTCGGTTGTTGCTTCACGTTCTTCAATAGATTTTATCTTTACAGAAGGATTTTTTCCAGTAAATGTGATATTTCCATTTAATACTATTGATGCAGGGTTGGAATTCATTGAGATATATGAAATTTGATTTAATTTTTTATCTTCGTAAACAATTGATGAACCATCAGCCACAAGAAGGATAGGGCTTTCATATTGAAGACGCATTTTGCCAGGTTTATTTATATAAAATTTTCCAGAATCCTTTGCTCCATTTGATGAATTTTGTGTAAATCTTCCACTTATTTTTTGGAGAGAATTTATATAAGTTTCAACCTTTTTTAAATAAGATTCATCACTTTCATTTATCATGGCAAAGCATTTGTTTGAAAAAATCAAACAGAAAATAATCAAAAGTAATGAATGCAAAATGTTTTTCAAAATATCCTCCAAAACAACTTTGGTCATGGTATCCTAAATATGTTTTTTTATCAAGTATTATTTTAATCTTTTTTTGTGCCAGACGAAGACATAACCATTGAAACAGCAATATTTTTTGTTTTATCTGAAATTTTTGATTTTAACTTTTTTGTTCCAGATGCGAACATTTCACTTCTTGAATATGTTCTGGTATGTGGATGTAAAGGTCGTCCTTCTGGTTGTTTACTTAAGTTGTTCGCAAAACTTTGTAATTCCTTTAGATTTTTATCCATCCTTAGACCTCGCTTTTTGTTAACAGACATATTTTACATTATTTTATATGAAAGAATCAATCTCTTTTTGTAAGTATGACTCTTTTGCCAGTAGAATCTGGTTTTGAAAGTATGCCTTGGGATTCCATTTTTTCGATAAGATTTGCAGATTTGTTGTATCCTATGCCAAGTTGTCTTTGAAGATATGAAATTGATGGTCGTTCAGAACTTAAAACTATTTCAACTGCACGAGCATACAAATCTTCGTTTTGACTTTCTTTTAATGCAAGTTTATCAATTGTGGAAAGTTTATTTGGTTCTTTTTTTTCAGTGGTTATATTCTTTACATAATTTGGTTTAGCCTGTGATTTTATGAAATTAACAACGTTTTCAATTTCTTTTTCACTTACAAATGCTCCGTGGATACGAACAGTATTACCACCGGTTCCCATGTAAAGCATATCACCCTTTCCAAGCATAAGTTCAGCACCATATTCGTTTAAGATTGTTCGACTGTCTTGACCTGATGCAACACGATAACTTATACGATTTGGGAAGTTTGATTTTATTGTTCCGGTTATGACATCAACAGATGGTCTTTGTGTTGAAAGAATTAAGTGAATACCAGTTGCACGTGCCATAGCAGCAAGTCTGGCAACAGCACCTTCGACTTCTTTCTTTGCCGTTTGCATAAGATCAGCCATTTCATCAACAACAATTACAATGTATGGTATAGGTTTTATATCAATTTTTTTATCTTCCATAATCGGTTCACCAGTTTGTGGATCGAATCCTGTTTGAACCTGTCTTGTTATTGAATAGTTTGGTTTTGATTTTGCACGATCATTAAACGATTCAATATTTTTTGCCCCTATTGCTGCCATATTTCTGTATCTTTCTTCCATTTCGACAACGGCCCATTTAAGTGCAGCAACAGCCTTTGCTGGTTCGGTTACAACTGGAATCAAAAGGTGAGGGATGTCATTATAAATTGAAAATTCGACCATCTTTGGATCTATCATAATAAATTTACATTCATCAGGTGTGTATTTATAAAGAAGGGATAAAATCATTCCATTAACGCCTACGGATTTACCACTTCCGGTTGTTCCAGCAATAAGCAAATGTGGCATGGTTGCAAGGTCGACAAATACTGGTTTGCCACCGGTATCAGACCCTAAAGAAATTGGAAGTTTATATTCTGAATTTTTGAAATTATTACTTTCAAATTGATCACGAAGACTTACCATTTTTCTGTGAAGATTTGGAAGTTCAATACCAACCTTGTTTGTGCCAGGAATAACAGCGATACGTGTTGAAATTGATTCAATTTTTCGTGCAATATCTTCATTTAAACTTTTTATTTGTGATGTTTTTATTCCAGGGCCGGGTTCCATTTCAAAAAGGGTAATAACAGGACCAGCCTTGATGTTTGTAATTTTTCCTTCAAGTTTGTATTCACGTAAAATATTTTCCAACATACGTGCTTTTTTTATATTTGATTCGTCATTTGAATTTTCATTTTTTTCAATGTGAACCTTTGTAAGTAAGTCGACTGTAGGAAGTAAATATTTTGTCTTTGGAGGAGTATCCTCCTTTATGGTTTGCAACTTTGGTATATTTGTAGTGATAGGTTGTTTTTTTGTAACTTGCTTTTTAGTTTTTATCTTTTTTGCAATAGATAAGATCTTGCTTTTCTTAGGTTTTATTTTTGTTTGTTTAGGTTGTTTTTTAAATAATTTTAATACAAATATTTTTATTTTTGAGAAAACAAATCTGGTGAAGTTTTCAAATTTTAAAATTGATTTTGTTGTTAAATCCAATGCAAAGTATAATGTTATGCAAGATATTATTGTCGATATTATAAATATGATAATACTCATATATTTTGATATGTGAAATGATATGAGTAAATTATTTAAATCATTCTTTACAATCAATCCTAAAAAACCACCAAGGCCACATCTTGTTGGAAAATTTTTGAATATAATTTCTGATATATATGAAAGTGATAAACATGTTGGAATTGTTGATGTTATCATATATAAAAGTATAGTTTTTAAAGGATGAAATATTTTGTATGGATATATTAAAAATTTTCCAATTAAAAATATATCATATATAAAAACAAAACTGGTTAATCCAAAAAAGTATAGAAAAATATTTGAAATTGATGATCCAATAAATCCACCAAAATTTTCTGTTTTAAAATTTCCAGCAGTGTTTAATGAGGCATCAGAAAAATGATATGTTATTATTGAAAGAAATAAATAAATACTTGATAGTATAAAAAATACACCTAGTAACTTTAGGCATAAATTCTTAAGATATGCCCTTAAATTGTTAGGCAATGTGTTTTCAATATTAAACATAAAACAAATTTATTTCTTCTTTTTTGTAGTTGTATTTTTTTTCTTTTTTACAGAAGGTTTTGATGAAGAAGATTTTTTTGTTGTTTTCTTTTTTTCATCTTCTTCATTCATTGCCTTTTTAAAAGATTTTAGCCCTTCTGCAAGATTTTGCATAATTTTAGGAAATTTTCCAGTTCCGAAAATAAGCAATATTACAGCTAGTATTACAAGAATTTCATTTAAATGAATCATTTTTAACCTCTTATTTTGTTACAAAACAAGAAACTTTGTTTTCTTTAAGTTTGTTGCAAATATCGTTTGCTTGATTCATAGTTTCAAGATTTGTAATTCTTAAACGATAGTAAACTTTTCCATTAAGTTCAGTTTTACTTACATTATGAGTAAGCCCCTTTAATAAATCAGGATATTTTGATACAAGAGAAGTCCATTCTTTGTTTGCAGCATTTTCTGAACTTGTTGAGGTAATTTGAACATTCCATGTTCCTATAACAGAACGAACAGTTCCGCCAGCAGTTTTAACAGAAGAAAGTTCGGTTTCACCCTTTATATTTGTAGGTTTTGAATTGATTACGCTTTCATCAACATTTACTTTTTTTATAACAGGAGCAGGTTTTGGTGATGTTTTCTTATTAGCGGGAGCCTTTACCACTGGAGCTTTTACAACAGGTGTTTTTTTAACAGCAGGTGCAGGAGCAACAGGTTGTGGTGTAGGTTCAATAGTAGGTTTTACAATCTTGTTTGCAGTGATAAGGTTTTTTGCCTCGTCATCAAAATTTATTGGATTGTATACACTTGCACTTTCAAAAACTTCATTTAATTTTGCATCTTCTGGTATAATTTTTATAGGTTCAGAAGGGGAAATTGTTGGAATTTCAGCAAGATTATTTTGGTTCTGCTTTCTATCTGGGCTCATCAACAATACCACCAACCCAGCAAAAGCAGCGGCAACACCTACTGTAATAAGAATGTTCTTAACAGAAGATTTATTTTCAGTTTCGCCATAGTTTATTCCGGAACCGGAAATGTTTTCTTCTTCAAATTCGTCTTTTTTGATTTCACCAAAAAAATCGTTATTATTTATATCCATCATATCTCCCCCTTTATAGGTTTTTTATTAAACTATAAATTATGATACCATAGAATTATTATAATTTCTAGTAAAATAAATATAGTTTTTCATTTTTTTAGATAGATTGTTCAAGATATTTTGTAAATTGTTCCCAAGTCATATTAGTTGCGCGTATGACTTTGCATATACTTTCTGTGGAAGGCCATCTGAATTTTCCACTTGGGTAAAATCTTTTACTTTTGTTAAATGCAGTAGCATCAAGGCCAGCTTTTTTAGCGAGAGCAGAAACTGAGATACCGTTGATGTATGCAATTTTATCTATGGTTTGCCATATTTTTGAGTGTTCTGTATCCATTTTTTATTCTCCTTTTAACAAGCCGCACTTTTCGTATTATATTAGAACTTTTAAAATATTTCAAGTTTTAAGATATATTTCTATTGACTTTTATTTTTTTAATGATAATTTCGAAAATGTTCGGGTTTTGTTCCTAATATAAGACAAAAAGGAGGAAAAATGTGGAGAAAACAAAATACTGTTGGAGATTTTTGTGATGAGAATCCAAATCAAGTTCTTTTCGAATCGGCAGAAGAAGCATGGTTTTGGTTTTGTAAATATGATGCAAGAACCGGTTATAAAGCAAAAACATCTAGATGTAAGGTAGTAAGACCTTGTTTTTTAGATGATATCTATATAGTTGTTTCTAAACTTTATTTGGCCAGAAAAATAAGTGAAAGACATCTTAAAACTATAATTAAGTATGGAAGAATGCAAATGATTCCAGATGAAAGAATTGTTGATGAACAGGAAGAGGCTTTGTGGTGGAGCGATGCTATGGATAAAATAGAAACAATCCTTATAAAAAAAGGAATAGTAAGATGCAAGAATATGGAATAATAAGTTCTGTTAAAAGTTTTTATGTCGGCTTTTCCGATAATACTACTATACCAGTGCTTCGTTTACTTAAACACGGTTTTCGGCATTGTTTTGTTTTTTTTGGAGATGAATATAACACTTTTGTTTTGGATCCTATTTCAAATAGAATAGATTTGTCTTTTTTACCTATTGGGGTAAGGGATGTGACTAATATTTTTGAATCAAAAAATATAAGGGTTGTTTATGTTCCTGAAAGATTTGATGTGAAAAAAATTTCTACTTCTGGAGTTTTTACTTGTGTAGAGGTTGTTAAGCGGGTATTGGGAATTTCAAAAATATCAATTATTACACCGTTTAGACTTTATAAATTTCTTATAAAATAATATTGTAGATTTTAATTATTTTTTTTGTTATAATTATTGATAGAATTTTATCGGAGGAGTTTATGACTGACTTTATGAGTTCAAATTTTTTAAGTGTATATCTAAGAAATTTCTATTTTTGGCTTAAAATGAGTGAGGTTGGAAGATTGTTGTCAGCTTTGCTTATAGTTTTGTTCGCACTTTTGATTAAAAATTTATTTTCGTTTTTTGTTGTTAAATTGTTGAATTTTTTAGTGCTTAAAAAAATTGCATATGGTCAGGAAAAATATATTCGTGAAATTGGAAAACCTATTGCTTTTATGCCTATTGTTATTGGTTTTTATTTTGCAATTTCTGTTTTGAGGATACCTTCTTCCTTTGTATATTATACACGGAATTTTTTAAAATCACTTTATGTTTTTAACATATCATGGCTTATTTTTTCATTTGTTAATCCTGTTGGTTTTATGTTTAGAAAGACACATCTTGATAATACAAAAATGGTGGTTATTACTTGGGCTGTTCGAATTACAAAATTTTTGATTATTGTGTTTGGGCTTTCTGTATTTTTAGAAAATTGGGGAGTAAGAGTAAGTGCCCTTATCGCTTCCTTGGGAATCGTTGGTATGGCTGTTGCTTTGGGTGCACAGGATATGTTTAAAAATATTATTTCCGGTATTGCTATTATTTCTGAACACAGGTTTAGTGTCGGTGATATCGTTAAACTGGAAGATATGGACAGACCAATAGAAGGTGTAATAGAAAATATTGGCTTTCGTTCTACAATGATAAGAAAGTTTGATAGAACATTGTTGTTTGTTCCAAACAGTACTTTGGCAGATGCGGCTGTTATAAATTTTTCTTCTCGTATGTATAGAAGAATAGAGTGGGTTTTGCATTTGGAGTATAGAACTTCGGTCGATCAACTTCGCTATATTGTAAAAAAAATAAAAAAGTATCTTTATGAAAATTCAGATTTTGTTAAACCTCCTGAGGCAATTTTGCAGGTTAAACTTGATGATTTTGGAGATAGTTCTATTAATCTTTTGATATACTGTTTTACAAATACAAATGTTTGGGCAGAGTGGCTTAAAATAAAAGAAGAACTTTTGTTAAAAATAAAGGAAATAGTAGAAGAATCTGGAGCTGTGTTTGCATTCCCTTCTTCTTCGTTATATATTGAAAAAGTTAATAATAAGATGTTTAAACCATCTCTTCCTAAAAAATTAAAAAATGTTTTTAAAAATGAAGATGAAAGTGTTTATGAAATAAGTGAGGTAGATTTGTAATGTCATTTAAAGGAAGAATTAAAAAATTTCTAAATTTGGAAATATCTCAAAATATTTTGACATTTATTTTGATTGGTTTTATCAGATTTGTTTACTTTACTACTTTTGTAAAATATAGGAATATAAAAAGAATACAAGATTATATGAAGGATGGAAAACCGGTAATACTTGTTTTTTGGCATTCAAGAAGTATTTTGACCCCTAAATTTTGGAATGATGTTTTAGGTATGCGTCGTCATCCTATTTATGGTATTTTTTCAACACATAGGGATGGGCAACTTATCGGAAAGTTGTTTAAACTTTTGGGTGTTAAAAATATTATTACTTCATCAAAAGATATGGTTCAGGCAAGCAGAGTGGCGATGAAATCTATGCATCTTTTGAAGGAGGGTAAATCAATTGGTTTCACACCGGATGGCCCTGTTGGACCAAGGATGAATTTTGTAAGTGATAGTGCTTTTTTATTTGCAAGAATTAGTGGTGCGCCAGTTGTTCCTGTTTATATTTCAGCAAAATCTCCAAAAATACTTAACAGTTGGGATAAACTTTTGATTCCAAAGCCATTTCATAATGTGGTTATAGAAGTTGGGGATTTCCTTTTTATTGATAAAAAAATTTCAGATGAAGATTTTGTAAATGTTAAGAAAAATTTTGAAAGAAGTATGGTCGAAAATACTTTAAGATTAGATAAAGAAATGGGAATGCCCGAAATACTTCCAGAAAAAAATTTATAAAAGAAATAGTCTTGTCTTTTTCGTTTGTAAGTTCTATAATACCCATCTGAAATAAAAGGAGTTTTAAAATGAAATTATTTTTGTATAGATTTTTAATGTATATTCTTAAACCTTTTGTAAGACCAGTTCTTTTTGTGCGTAGATTAAAGGGGTTTGAGACAAAGGATAAAAACAGAAAAATGGAAAGATTTGGCTTTCCTTCTGTTAAACGTCCAGATGGAAACGTTATTTGGTTTAATGCATCAAGTGTTGGTGAAAGTAATTCTATTATTCCAGTAATTGATGAAATTTTAAAAAAGTATCCGGATAGTTTTATTTTGGTGACTACTACAACATTAACTGCTGCTGAAAATATGGCAAAAAAACTTTCTAATAGGAATGCTGTTCATCAATTTTTGCCTATTGATAGAAGTGCTTATGTTAATAGATTTTTTGATTATTGGAAGCCAACTTTGGGATTTTTTGTGGATAGTGATTTTTGGCCAAATCTTATTTTAAGTGCTAAGGCTCATAATGTTCCGCTGGTTTTATTAAATGGTAGAGTTTCTGATAAATCATTTACAAAATGGAAAAATAATTTGCCTTTTATAAAACCTTTATCATCAGTGTTTGAATTTAGTTTTGGAAAGTCAGAAGATGATTGTAAAAAACTTTCTGTAATGGGATTTAAAAATCCTGTTTGTGTTGGAAATTTGAAATATGCAGTTCCGCCACTTTCTTATGATAAGGAAGAATTAAAAAAACTTTCATCGGAAATAGGAAAAAGACATTTGTTTGTTGTTTCAAGTACACATCCTGGTGAGGAGGAACTATGCCTTTCAGCATTTATGACTATTAAACAAAGATTTCCAGATTGTTTGATGGTGATTGCTCCTCGTCATCCAGCAAGAGGTGGTGAGATAAAATTGCTTGTCGAATCAAATGGTCTTAAGGCTGCACTTCGTTCTGATGGTAAAAAAATTGAAAAAGATACAGATGTGTATGTCGCAAATACTATGGGCGAATTAGGGCTTTTCTATGAACTTAGTGATGTTGCTTTTGTAGGAGGCTCTCTTGTAAAATGGGGTGGTCATAATCCAATGGAACCAGCAAGACTTCATAATGTAGTCCTAAGTGGAAAATATGTTCATAATTTCCAGGAAACATACGATTTGTTAAAGGCTGAAAAAGCTGTTGTTATGGTAAATGATGAGAAAGATTTGGCTTCAAAAGTAAAGGGCTTTTTCGAAAATCCTGATGTGCAAAAGGATTATATGTCGCGCGCATTTTATGTTGCAGAAAGGGAAGCAAATGTCCTTTCTCGTGTTATGGAAAAAATAAGTCCTATTCTTGAGAAAAATATTAAATAAAAAAATCCCCATGAAAATATGGGGATTTTAAATTATCTTTTTTTTATTACATCTTTTTATAATCAGGATTTGGAAGACGGGTGTCTTCGAATTTTATAACTGGAACAGTTCTTTTTTCACCAAGACCTGTTTTGTATTCGTAAATGCCATTGTGAACTGCGCATTTTCCAGCAGGTATTTCAATCATTTGTGAATCATAATATGTCACACCAGCTTCCTTTGCAAGTTTTACTGCTGTTGTGTGGTGGCATTTGCCAAATAGGGTGTTGTCGCATGCCTTTGCAAGAACGTGGTTAGATCCGACCTGATAAACTTCGAATGCTTCGTAATCCTTACAATTGTCATTTTTTATTGTTTCCTTTAATACATCGAATTGTGAACATGTACAAAGAAATAATGATAAAAGTAATGCTTTTTTCATAGTAATCTCCTTTTGTTTTTTTATTGTATATGAATAAAAGCATAATACAAGGAGTTTTTTTAAGTTTTAGGTTTTTACTTGATTATCTTTTTGTTTTGATTTATATTTTAAGCACAGTTCATAAATAAAAGGGAAAAAAATGATAAATATTCTTTTAGTTCTTAATATTATAGTAGTAGTTTTACTTATCGGAATAATACTTCTTCAAAAGTCAGAAGGTGGTGTTTTAGGAATGGGTGGAAGTGGTTCCAAAAACGGTATTTTAACGACAAGAAGTGCCGGAAACCTTATCACAAAGACAACATATATTTTAGGTGGTTTGTTCTTTTTGATTTGTATTATGCTTGCATTTTTGGTGTCTCGCCGTGAGGGAACAAAATCTTTTGTTGAAACTATGGCAAAAAGTGAAAATGTTAAGGCAAAAGAGGTTAAATCTTTGTCGGTGAATAAAATTCCTGAGGATAAAGTTAAAGAAGAGCTTAAAAAAGAGGCAATAAAGGTTGAAGCTGCAAAGAAAAAACCTGTTGTCCCAACTTCAAAATAACAAAAATTTTTATATTTTCAGAAAAAGCCTAAAAGGGGCTTTTTTTATTTGCAATAAGGTCAAAAATGTGATATTATATTTTTGATAACAATGTTGATAACAATGTTGTGTGATTTTGTTTAAATAAAAAAAGGAGAAAAATATGAGAAACAGAATATCATTATTAACACTCGTAATACTTGGGGTTGCAACAATTTCAAGTGTTGATGTCGAGGCAAAAGGAAAGAGAAAGACAAGCAGATTTAAGGGATCACAAGCTCAAGTAATTAATAAAGCTACTAATCCTACTGCTTCAAATGGATTGACTCCTCCAACAAATGCATCAAGATCTGCAACAGCAGCTGATTGTTTGGCGGGAACATATTTCAACGGAACTGCATGTGATGTATGTGCTGCTGGAACATATTCTGCAGCAGGTGCAACAGATTGTACACCATGTGGTCCAAATGTAGCATTATGTGATGGAAAGACAGGAATAATTATTTCATGTGCAACAGGATATAAACTTGAATCAGGTGCTTGTGTTGTTGATTCAAATGCATCAACAGACCCTGATAAAGAAAAGTTTGCGAAGCTAAAGGAAAAATATGCATTACAACTTGCTGAAGTTTCAGCTTCTTGTTCTGGAATTTCAAATGAATTAGATACAATTTTCGGTCTTAATACTGTAACTATTGCATCAAGTGGTGTTGGAACAGCTGCTTCTGGTGCTGCATTTGCAACAAATCTTATAAAAGTAAATAGACAGAATAAAGCTCTTGAAGCTGCGAAATCTACAGCTGATGTTGAAAAACTTACAGATGAAGATTTTAAAGAAGTATATGAAACATGGAAAACATCAAGAGATGGTATAGTAGTTGATGATCATAGTAATAAAGAATTACTTGAAGTTGCAGGTAAAATAAAAGATTTAGCTAATGAAGCAGGTGTACCACTAAATGATTTTGAGGAAAAGTACAATACTTTGAAAAAAGATTTAGATGATATGGAAGCTTTGAATGCTCAAATCAGCTCATTAGGAGATGATGAGTCAGATAAAAAGGCAGAATTAGAGAAAGAAAAAGAAAAAATTTTGGATAGAGTTACAGGTGCGACAGTTAGAACTGGCGAAGATCTTGGTTCTGCTTCCACCGAAGGAGATGCTCCAGCTGTAAAGAAAGCTGCTGATGAATTGCTTGGATCTTTGAAAGATATTGATCTTACTGCTTATGCAAAAGTTCAAAAAGATGCAAAGTTAGCTGAAATTAGTGGCGGTAAGAGTGCTAATGGTTTAGGAACTGCAACAACACTTTCTATGGCTGGTAGTGCTTTGGCTTCTGCTACTTCTACTACAACATCAGCAATTAATATTGCAAAAATCAATAAAGTTTTGAAAAACATTGAAGAATGTAAAGCAAGACTTGATGATTTAAGAATTATTAAGGGCGAGATGTCAACTTTGCAGGTTGATGATGTTAATAAGACAGTTGAACAAGCAGATAAGATTGATGCTGCATGTAAATTTGAAGAAAGTGATTTGAAAGCTGTTAAAGGTTTTACAATTGCTTCAACTGCTACATCTGGTGTTGGTACAGCAACTTCTACTATTGGTGCTATAACTTCTGGACTTTCAAACAGTAAAAATGAAGAAAAGTTTACTGCTGATAAGAAGAAGAAACTTAATACTGCAACAAGAGTCTTAGCTGGTATTTCTGCTGGAACAGGTGCCTCAACAACTGTTACAAGTAGTATTGCTAGTGCTAAGATAAAACCAGTGTTAGAACAAGCGAAGAAATGTACAAATGCATTGCAAGAAAATCTTGTTAATGTGAAGTATTCAAGAGCAATCAGCGACATTTCATTTGATGGTGAATAGTTACTTTTTATGAATAAATAATACCCCTGCCGTATGGTGGGGGTTTTTTGTTTGTGTATGTAAAAACTTGGTGACCCCGGGCAGAATTGAACTGCCGACCTACAGCTTAGGAGGCTGTCGCTCTATCCAGCTGAGCTACGAGGTCACATGGTGCTACCATATCAAAAATATATTCATTTTTCAACAAAAAATACTGGTAAAAATTGGAAAAATGTTTTATATTATCTGTCGAAGGAGTTTAAAATGAAAAAATTAAAGTTGTTTAAAAATGTTATCTTGTTCGCAATTATCATTTTTTGTGGTTTTGTGACTTTGAAATCAAGGGGGGCTGGGGCCGATGATGGTAAGGTAGAAATGGTTTTGTTTTACAGTCCTACTTGTCCTCATTGTCATCATGCAATGGAATTTTTGGATAAGGAAGTCAGTTCAAAGTATAAAAATTTGGCTGTTACAAAATATAATACTTCTACAAAAGTTGGGGCAAATTATTATTTCCATTATGCAAAAAAGTTGGGTATTGATAATGCCGGCGCTGTGCCTTTGGCTGTGTTCGGTAATAAATACGAGCTTGGCTTTGGTTCGTCGGAAACGACGGGAAAAAAATATATAGAACATATTGAGGAAATGCTTAAGCCTTCTGAAAAATAATAATAAAAAAATCCCCACCGTAAATGATGGGGAGTTTTTTTATACTGTAGATATTAGAAACTAAATCTTCCTTTTACCATTACAGTATGTACTTTTGTTTTTACATCATCAAATGTTGTATCCATATATCTGTATTCAACACCACCAGCAACAGGGATAAGTGGAAGACTTAGATCCAAGCCAAGCATATATTGTGGTGTTACTTTCCAATCTGATTTATCTGAATCAAATTTTGATTGAGCATAAGCAAGTCCCATACCAACATAAGGTTTTACGATTGGAAGAAGTGGAAGACCAACATATGCGTTTGCTGATGCACCATAGATTTTTCCATCTATATCAAGATCATCAAGCTGACCATTATAATTAAAAAGTTCAATTTCACCACGTATTGGAATAAGTGGTAGAGGGATGCTCATACCAGTAGCTATACTGTATGCAGTACCTTTATCCAAAGATGCGCCATCAACTTTTGCCTTTGATGAACCAACACCAGCACCAACATAAAATGCGTTTGCGTTTGTAGAAGCCAAAACAAGGGCTGCTACGCTTAATGATAATAATTTTTTATTCATAATAATCTCCTTTGTTTTAGGTTATAGAGAATTAACTCTACTTCTTAATTATAAAGGAAAATAGAATATAGTCAACAAATAAGATTTTTTACTTAAAATTTTACTCTGGCCTTAAATATAAATATATGATACTTGGAATCTGATTTTGTGTTATCAAATTCAAAATTTGTTGTGATGTATCTGTATTCTATATCGCCCGCAATTATAACTGTTGGTAAATCTAAATCAAACCCAAGGATATATTGTGGAACGATTTTTCCAGATGACTTTTTTGTTATATCAAGGTTAGTTATGTTGTTTTTTTCTTTTAAATATGAAATACCAAGTCCAACATATGGAACAAGTATTGGTAGTAATGGAAGATTTACATAAGTATTTATTCCACCACCTGAAAGGTTTGTTTTATAAATGTCTTTTTTGGAATTAAAATCCAAATATTCAGCTTCGACCCTTATTGGAAATAATGGCACGGAAAAAGAAGAACCTATTGCAAATGTAAGAGCGTGTTTTTCTTTAAGATTTTTTCTTTGGATATTTCCTTTTGAATCTCCAAAACCTATACCTGTATAAAATGATATAGCTTTTGCTGTTTTTGGCAATGTTAATATGCTTGATAAAAGTATTGTTAAAAACAGTTTTTTCATTTTAATTCCTTTTTAGTATTTATAAAAAGAATTATAGAAAATATCGGGGTATTAGCAATAATATTATATTCCTACAATCCCCATGCGTTTTTTATGTGTGTAAAATGATAAAACTTGTTAAAACATATTGCATCAAAACGACAATCAAAATTTTGGTATTTTGGATGTTTTGAAAGAAATATTTCGGCAGAGTGGTATATACGGTTTTGTTGTTTGGAAAAGATAACCTCCTTTGCCAAATCAATAGTTTTTCTTTTTTTTACTTCTATAAAAACTATAGTATGATTTTTTTTGGCGATTATATCAATTTCCCCAGCAGATGTTCCTCGAATTGCAGAATATCGAGATGATATTATTCTGTATCCCTTTAGCCTAAGGAATAGTTTTGCAATGAATTCGGCAAATTTTCCCGAATAATAATTATTGTTTAGGTTTAGCAGTTGCAACCATAGCCTCTCTTATAACTTTATCACCAAGTTTCCAACCAGATTGGAACTCTTCGACAATAGAATTTGGTTCAGCATCAGATTCAATTTGTGAAACGACACGATGTTCTGATGGATTGAATGTTTTGCCTATTGTTTCTATTTTTGCTATACCATTTTTTTTAAGTGATGTTTCAAAATTTGACATAATAGCCTTTAACCCAGTAAGAACATTTTCATCAACAGAATCTTTTATCGATGCAATGGCAAGGGAAAGGTTATCAAAAAGTGGAAGCATATCACGGGCAAAATTTGAAACTTTGTAATCTACAAGATTTTTTGCATCAATTTCTGTACGACGTTTGGAATTTTCAGCATCAGCATATGCACGTAAATATTTATTTTTCCATTCTTCAAGTTGGTTTGTTAAATTTTGGATTTTATCAATTTCAATTCCACATTCCTGGTCGTGGCAAGAGCATTCCTTATCATTATTTTGGCAATCACATTTTTCCTTGGCATTCCAAAAATTTTCTTTTTCTGTGTTTTTGTGCTCTTTAAATTTTTTTGACATACTTAAATCCTTTCTAAAACTTATATTACCTTATGTTATATAGATAGTCTTAAAATATATTTTTTTCAAGAGTTAAAAAATACTTTTAAAATATATCAAAGTTTGTTATACTTTTATTGGAATAAAAGGATAAAAATATGACTGCAATTTTAATTGATGGTAAAAAACTTGCTGAAAAGGTAAGAAATAAGTTGAAATCAGAGGTAAAATCTTTGAAAAAAGCTCCAAAATTAACGGTTATTTTGGTTGGGGATGATCCTGCATCAAAGATTTATGTTAAAAATAAGCAAAAGTATGCTTTGGAAATTGGTATAAAGTCCGAAATTATAAAACTTGATAAGGATATCAAAGAGGAAAAACTTTTGAAACTTATTAAAAAACTTAATAAGAATAAAGAAGTAAATGGAATTTTGGTTCAACTTCCTCTTCCAAAACATATAAACGAATTTGATGTTATAAATACAATTTCTTCGGAAAAAGATGTTGATGGATTTACGGTTTATAATAAGGGACTTTTGGCAATAGGAAAACAAAATTTTATTCCTTGTACACCACTTGGAATTATGGAGATGCTTAAGGCATATAAAATTGATGTTGCAGGAAAAATAGTTTGTGTTGTTGGAAGGTCAAATATTGTAGGAAAACCTATGGCTCAACTTCTTTTGAACAATGATGCGACTGTTATTCAATGCCATTCAAAAACAAAAAATTTGTCAGATATTACATCGAAGGCTGATGTTATAATTTCTGCTGTTGGAAAGAAAAATCTTATTTCCGAAAAGCATGTGAAAGATAGTGCTGTTGTTATTGATGTTGCTATGATACATGATGAAAAAAATAAAAAATGGATGGGGGATGTTAGCTTTACAACAGTTTCTAAAAAAGCAAGTTTTATTACTCCGGTTCCTGGTGGTGTTGGACCTATGACAATAGCAATGCTTTTGAAAAATACGGTAAATGCATATAAAAAACAAAATAAAAAGTAATGAAGATAAATAAATTTAAATATAAACTATCTAAAGGTTGCAAGGCTTATCATTGTGGTCCTGCAAGCAATGGTAAAATAAAAGGGATTAGGTATAAAAGTTCCTTTTGGGGTAGTTTTGCCTATTACTTTTTTATTTTGGGAATTTGGGCGGGAATTGCAATTTCTGTTATGTTTGTGTATTGGGCACTTACTCTTCCAAATATTGATAATATTATGAATCAAACAAGATCTCCAAGTATAACTATACTTGATAGAAGTGGTGAAAAGATTTCTTCTATAAATGATTTATATGGAGATACTGTTGAGGTGGAAAATTTACCAAAGTATGTTTGGCAGGCTGTTGTCGCGACAGAAGATAAAAGATTTTTTGATCATTGCGGAATTGATTTTAGAGGTCTTTTCCGTGCAATATATAATAATGTTAAGGCAAACAGAACTGCTCAGGGTGGTAGTACAATTACACAACAATTAGCGAAAAATGTTTTCCTTTCAAAAGAAAGGTCTATAAAAAGAAAAATTCAAGAGTTGATGCTTACCATCTGGCTTGAAAGTAAACTTACAAAGAATCATATACTTTCTCTTTATTTGAACAGGGTTTCTTTGGTTGGTGGTAAATATGGAATTTCCATTGCAGCAGAAACAATTTTTGGAAAATCAGTTTATGAAATAAATATTGCCGAAGCAGCTATTTTAGCAGGTATGTTAAAGGCTCCTTCAAAACTTAATCCTATGAAAAATTTGGATGCTTCACTTAACCGTATGAGGGTTGTTTTGAGGTTGATGTTTGAGCAAGGTTATATTTCAAAAGAAGAATATGAAACCTATTCAAATTATCAATATGAAAAGAAAAATATAACATCAAATCAAACAAGGTATTTTATTGATTATACAATGGACAGTTTTAACTCTCTTATTGGAGCAATAGATTCAGATATTATTATTTATACAACACTTGATAATAAGGTTCAAAAAACTGCTGAAAATATCGCAAAAAGTTATTTAGGAAATGATGGAGATAAATACAAGTTTTCTCAAATTGCAACTGTTGTTTTAAATAATCAAGGCGAGATTTTAAGTATGATTGGCGGAAGTGATTATACTCAAAGTCAATTTAATCGTGTAACACAGATGAAACGTCAACCAGGTTCCACATTTAAACCTTTTGTATATCTTGCAGGGATTGAGTATGGTTTGAAACCAGATGATGAATTTGAGGATAAAATTACATCTATTGCTGATTGGGCTCCAAAGAATCATGATGATAAATATTTGGGAACTGTAAGTATGGCGGTTGCTCTTGAAAAATCACTTAATACTGTTCCTGTTCAAATTGCAAAAATTATTGGACTTTCAAACATAATAAAGACGGCGCATAAATTGGGATTGGTTGATAAATTAAGTAATGATTATTCTATTATACTTGGAACATCTGATACAACACTTTTGGATTTGACATCAGCGTATGCAACTTTTGCAAATAAGGGATATGGAGTTATTCCTCATACTATTAAAAAGATAACTACTTCGACTGGGGATATTATTTATGAAAGAAAGGGAAGTGGTGTTGGAAGACTTGTATCCGAAGAAAATGTTAATACTATGAATTCTATGCTTAGAAATGTTATAGAGGGTGGAACAGGTGCAAATGCTAATATAGCCGGTGAAATGGTGTTTGGTAAGACCGGAACAAGCCAAAATAATCGGGATGCCTGGTTTATTGGGTATACACCAAAATATATAGCGGGAATTTGGATTGGAAATGATGATAATTCATCTATGAGTAATAGTAGCTATGGAGGAACAATTCCGGCAAAAATTTTTAAAACTCTGATGACCTATATTATTGTTCATTAAACTTATTTTTTTTCCTTGTTTTTTTATTATAGAAGTCTATAATACTATTATTCAATAAAATTAAAAAAAAGGTAATTACTATGATTAATATTATTTTCCCAGATGGAAAAGAAAAAGAATTTGATAATGGCATAAATGGTTTAGATATTGCAAACTCTATTTCTCCATCTCTTGCAAAATCTGCTTTGTTTATAAAACTTGATGATAAATATTTTGATTTGGATGCAAAATTAACAATCGGTGGAAAGATAGAAATTATTACAAATAAAAGTCAAGATGTCCTTCCTTTGTTAAGACATTCTGCTGCGCACATTATGGCTCAGGCAATAAAAAGATTGTATCCTAATGCAAAGTTCGCTATTGGTCCATCTGTTGAAAATGGTTTTTATTATGATATAGATTGCGAAACAAAAATAACAAATGAGGATTTTCCAAAAATTGAAAAGGAAATGGTAAAAATTGTTTCAGAAAATCTTAAGATTGAAAGAAAAGATTTATCAACATCTGATGCAAAGAAATTTTTCCTTCAAAATGGTGAAATTTATAAGGTTGAGCTTATTGATGATTTGGAAAAAGATGGTGTTAGCGAAGTAAGTGTTTATACTCAGGGTGAATTTACTGATCTTTGCCGTGGTCCACATATTCCATCGACATCAAAGTTGGGTGCTGATACATTTAAACTTATGTCTGTGGCTGGTGCATATTGGCGTGGTGATGTTAAAAATAAAATGCTTCAAAGAATTTATGCAACTGCTTGGACAAGTAAATCTGATTTGGATGATTATCTTAAAATGCGTGAAGAAGCAGAAAAACGCGATCACAGAAAAATTGGTGTAGCAATGGATTTATTCCATTTCGAACCTGATTATGCTCCTGGTTGTGTATTTTGGCATCCAAAAGGTTGGACACTTTTCCAAAAACTTATTTCATTCATAAGAAATGAACAGAACAACAATGGCTATATTGAAGTTTCAACTCCAACAATTATGAATCGTTGTCTTTGGGAAACTTCGGGACATTGGGAAAAATATAAACACAATATGTATACTGCAAGAGTTCAGGATGAGGATACAGAATTTGCTGTGAAACCTATGAACTGTCCTGGTAGTGTTTTGATTTATAAACAAGGTATTAAAAGTTATCGTGACCTTCCACTTCGTATTGCAGAATTTGGAAAGGTTAATCGTTACGAACCATCAGGATCATTACAAGGTATTTTACGTGTTCGTGAATTTACTCAAGATGATGCTCATATTTTCTGTACAACTGAACAAATGGAAGAAGAGTCATTAAAAGTTATAAAACTTATTATGGAAATCTATAAAAAGGTTGGCTTTGATAAGGTTCAAATCAAACTTTCAACTCGACCAGAAAAAAGAATTGGTTCAGATGAAATTTGGGATATGGCCGAAAAGGCATTGGCAAATGCTTTGGAACACCATGGTTACGAATACACAATTTTCCCTGGTGAAGGAGCGTTCTATGGTCCAAAGTTAGAGTTCGTTCTTCGTGATGCTATTGGGCGTGATTGGCAATGTGGTACACTTCAAATGGATATGAATTTACCTGAACGTTTTGACATAAGCTACATTGGTCAAGATGGTGAAAAACACAGACCTGTTATGCTTCACCGTGCATTATTTGGAAGTCTTGAAAGATTTACTGGAATTTTGATTGAAAACTTTGCTGGTCGTTTACCACTTTGGCTTTCACCTGTTCAGGTTGCAATCGCAACAGTTTCAGAAAATACAGTTGACTATGCTGAGAAGGTTAATAAGCTATTAAAAGATACTGGAATTTCGACTGTTCTTGATACAAGTAAGGAAAAAATCAGTTATAAGGTTCGTCAACATTCTACATCAAAAATTCCAGTGATTGTTGTGATAGGTGATAAAGAATCAGAATCAGAAACTGTGACAATTCGTCGTCTTGGCAGTGAAGAACAGGAAAATTTAAAGTTGAATGATTTTGTTAACCTATTGAAAAAAGAGGCAAAAATTTAGTCTAAAAAAAACTTGTCTTTTATTATTTGATGTGAGATAATGAAAGAGTTCATAAACAAAAGAAAGGATATGAAAATGAAAAATACATTAAAAACATTAGCATCAGTTGCATTAGTTGCTGCTTTGGCTGCTTGTTCAAATGAAGCTCCTGAATCAGAATTTGTTGATGATGGTTCAGAAGTTACAATATCTTCAGAAGTAAAGGGTGTTGTTGCTGGTTCACAAGAAGATTTGAATACACGTGCTGGAAATACAGTATATTTCGCATATGATAAATCATCATTGTCAGCAGAAGCTACAAAGACTTTGAAGAAACAAGCTGCATGGTTAAAAATGTATCCAAAGGTAAATATCATCATTGAAGGAAATTGTGATGAACGTGGTACAAGAAAATATAACCAAGCTCTTGGTGAAAAACGCGCAAATGCAGCAAAGAGATATTTGATTGCTCAAGGTATTTCTGCAAAACGTATTACAACAGTTTCATATGGTAAAGATAGACCAGCTGTTCTTGGTAATACAGAAGAAGCATATGCTAAAAACCGTCGTGATGTAACAATTATTGCAAAATAATTATACATTAGTAAGATTTTAAACCTCCCTGTTTTATGGGAGGTTTTTTTATTGCCTTTATGCTTTTTTTGTTTTACTATATCTTTGTGATAAATAGGGGGAGGATTGAAATGAGAAAGATGTTATATTTGTTTGTTTGCTTGGTTGTTTGTTTTTCGGATGTCGCTTTTGCTCAACGTGTTAATGGACAGGGAAATGTTGAGGCATTGGAAAATATAAATCTAAGTTTGGAACGAATCGAAAATGCAATTACTTCGCTTACTTCTCAGAACGAAGAAAATGTTTATAATCAGAAAAATGCTAAGGCTGAAACTGAAATAGTTTTAAAGGATATCAAACTTCAAATTAGGGAAGTAAAGGATGAACAGGAAAAATTTTCAAAGGATTTATATGCAAATAAAATTGAAATAGAAAATCTTAAGAATATTGTTGCTATGCTTCAGGAAAAATTAAGTGTATTTGAAAAAAAATTAGATGAAAAAAATAATATGGTTGATGAAAAGGCTACTAAAAATCCTACAGATCTATTGGTTGCTGGTCCTGAAAAGGCAAGGGAAAGTGTAAAGATATCAGAAGATGATGCATTTAATTTAGCTTTGGAAAATTTTGATAAAAAGGATTTTACCGAATCTGCTATTAATTTTGGTTCAAATTTAAAAAATTTTCCAGATGGAAAAATTTTTCATAAGAATCTTTTGTATCTTGGTCTTTCTATGAAAGAATTGAATAATAAAGATGGTGCATGTACTGCGTTTGCAAAAATTGTAAATTCAGATGAAAAAATTGATGATGATTTGAAATCAAGGGCAAATTCAGAATTAGAAATTCTTAAATGTAATGGAAATATTGTGGAAAATGGTAATGCAAATAAGTAAAGATGATATTGATGTTTTAAAATTTTATGATGAGGCTGGAATTAACGAATCTTGTGGCTGTGAACCATTTAATTTTATGGCTGATGGTGGTATTTTTGTAAAAAAATCTTTTGATAATGTAAGTAATGATACTAATATTTCAATTTTGAAAGCAAAGCAAGAGGCTGAAAAAATTATTTCAAAGATAAATAGTGTGAAGGAACTGCGGAAGGCTGTTTCTGAATTTTCGCTTAATCCTCTTTCGAAATTTGCAAGTAATAGTATTTGTGGTGTTGGTGTGGATACTCCGGATTTGCTTGTGATTACGGAAATGCCAAATTCTGATGAAGATAGAAGTGGTGTTCCTATGAGTGGTGCAACTGGTGATTTATTAAGGAAAATTTTAACAGCAATAAATTCTTCTGTGGAGACAAATACTTATACTTTTCCGGCAAGTCCTTTTCGTGCTCCTGGTGCAAGGATGCCAACCGGGGAGGAAATGGAAATTTCAATTCCTTTTATGAAAAAGTTCATTCAGGTTTTAAAGCCAAAGATTATTCTTTCTATGGGAAGTTTGCCTACAAATATTTTGCTTGATTCTGATGAACCTATTACATCTTTGCGTGGGGTGTGGGCAGAATATCAGGGAATTCCAGTTATGCCAACATTTGCACTTACGTATCTTTTGAACAATAGAGATGCGAAAAAGAAAGCATGGGAAGATTTGCAACTTTTGATGCAAAAGCTTTAGTTATTTTTCTGTAAGTTTAAATTCAATACGACGATTTTTTCTTAGTGCTTCTTTGTTGTTTCCGTTTACAAGAGGGTGAAATTCCCCGAATCCAGTTGCGGCTAATCTGTTTTCTGGGATACCTTCGGAAATTAAAAAGTTTACAACAGAAACGGCACGGGCAACAGAAAGTTCCCAATTCGATTTGAATTTATTTCCTTTTACAGGGTTTTTATCTGTGTGGCCATCAACACGTAAAATCCAATCTATATCATCAGGAAAGGCCTTCATTGCTTCCTTTAAAATTTTTGCAATTTCCTTTAATTTTTGTTTTCCGTCTTTTCCTATTTCAGCAGATTCAGCTGTAAAAAATACTTCGGATGGAATGACAAATCTGTCGCCTACCATAACAAAATTTTTGTTGCCCATAACTGCGTTTGAAAGTTCTTCAAAGAATGTGGAACGAACTTTGAAAAGTTCAGCAGTTTTGTTTGCTAAAGCACGATTAAGTTTTTTGCCAAGTTCTACGATTTGGACTTTTTGCCAAGAGATATATTTGTTGGTTGCTTCGAAAACATCGTTTAATTTTTGCATCTCGCCAGTTAATTTCGAAACTGTGTTTTTAAGATTTTCTTCATTATTTTGAAGATGTTTTACTTCGTTATCCTTTTTTATAATATCACCTTCAAGTTGAAGAATAAACATATTAAGTTCAGCAACTTTGTTTGCTAGTTGTTCATTTTTTATGTTTTCTTTTTTTTCATTATTTTTTGTTATATCAAGGACAGAGTAAAGTTCTTCCATATCGGATTTTGTGGTTTTGGTTTCTTCCTTTGCTTTTTGTAAATCTTCTTTTATTCCGCGAATATTGTTGATAAGAACTTTATTCAATTTGTCCTTTTCTTCTATTATTTTTTCAAGTTCTATGATTTTATCATCTTTTGAGCTTTGTGAATTAACACTTGAAACAAAATTCATAAGCATAAATATAACAACAACAAATAGCATAAGAATCAAAAGATTGCTCATCACATCGACGAATGATGGCCATAATGAAGTTTGATTTTCAAATGATGAGCGACGTGTCATTTTATTTTACTTTTTTGCTTCGTTCGTATAAAAATGCAAATGCTTTTGGAGTGTTATCAATTTTACTTGCATTTATTTTTTCGTTTATTGCTTCTTTGACAAGATATTCTAATATTACATTGAATATACCTTTTTTTTGTAATTCTTCTAATTCTGATAATGACATTTCTTTTAGAATGTTTGAAATTTCTTCCCTTTTATTATTTTCAAAGCGAACAAGTTTTTGATCTTCGAAAAATTCATTGATACCTTCGTTTTCAAGATGTTCATTTATTTGATCAAGTGTAAATGAACCAATCCCGTCAAGCCGATTATATTCTGATTCATAGAAAGGATTTTCCTTAATATCTTGAATTACGACTATATCACCAAAAATATATTTTATTCTTCTCATTTTATTTTTCCTTTATCTGTGAGGCACGAATTAAAGTTTGTCCGTTTGGAAGTGTGATTTGTTTTTCGTTTCCTTTTAATTTTTGTTTTAAGGTTTTTTCTTTCTTAATTAATGGTTTGTGACGGCGGCGAAGTTCATTATCAATAAAATTCTTTACAATCACACTATGACATTTTGTATTTTCTTTTAATTCATAAAGATTGTTTATGTTTATTTCGGATAAAATCTTTTCGAATTTTGAAAATGACATTACACCTTCTTCATCTTCGTATTCTCCAAGGTAAAACTTTTTACCACTTTGGAAACCAACAGTTATGGTATAGGAACTTACAGTTAAATTATCTGTGATTGCAATTATTTTATCGTTTTGTTTTTTCATTTTTCCCTACCTTATTTTTTATTCTTTTCATTTATCATAGAAATTGTTTTTGCAAGTAAACGTATATCAGATGATAATTTTTCAGTCATATCTGTAAGACCAATATCCATATTTTTAATATGATCACGAGTTTTATCATCCATACCGAATCCTGATTTTGAAATCTTTACCAAATCATTAAGAACAGGGTAAAGTTTTTCTGGAGCAACAGAAATTCTTTCCATTACTTTTAACTTTTCTTGCATCTGTTTTGCAAGTTTAGAGCTTTCATTTGCCATTAAGGACATCTTTTTTGCGACATCGGCATTTGTATCAACAGATTTCATAACAGTTTTTTGTAAGGTGTTTATGTTATCTGCTGTTTGTTCCAACATTGCCTGTAAATATGTGATTATTGAACCATCACCTTCGGCAAGAGAACTTGAAGAAACTATACGTGTGTATCTTGTCATATTTTCTTCTAGTTCATTATAGAAAAAGTGTTGAGCAATAGTTGATTGTAGTTGTAAGAAACCTAAAATAAGCGATGCCCCAAGTCCGAATAATGATGTGGAAAAAGCTGTTCCCATTCCTGAAAGAGGGCGAGAAATGTTTGTTTTTAATGTTTCAAATACACTTAAAATATTTCCATTTTGAACATTAAGATTTTTTACAATATCTCCAAATGAACCAATTGTTAATAATAATCCCCAAAAAGTTCCAAGCAATCCTAAGAATACTAAAACCCCGGAAAAATATGATGATGATTCTTTTAAATCATGAAGTCTTGCATCTATAATATCAAGAAGTGTGCGCATTGTGCCAGCTTCTAAATATGGATGGTATGATTTTCTGTGTTCTTTTAATAAGAAAGCAACAGGAGAAATTATTTTTGGAGCAGAGCTTTTTTCCTTGCCAGCAAAAAAATCATTTATCCATGTCGAATCGTTTATTAATACTACTACGTTTTTGAAATTTAAAAAAGTTCCAAAAATAAATACTGCAAATATGAAAGTATTTAAAATTTTACTTGAACCGAAAATTATTTTTAATTGTCCCGATAACATGCCAAGTAGACATAATACAAAGAAAAGGAATAAAGACATCCTTAGTATGCAAGCAAAAAGGCCAGTTTTGCTTATGTAAATGGCTTCTGGATTTATATCTGATTTAAGTTTTTTTCTAAACATAATAACCCCTAGCTTCTGTTTTTAGACAAAATAACATTTATATTGTCGATTGTCAAGTGTTTTTTGACGAAAAGTTCTATTTTATTAAAAAACCACAGGTTTCTTTTTTTTCTGTGGTTTTTCTTTTATTTGTTTATCATACATTAGAAAATTATCTTTGGTTAAATTGATAACTTAATATGTTGTTTTTCAAAGCTTCTTTTTTATGCATAACTTCAGCTTCAAAGATAATTTTATTTTCTGGTTGAATTTTTCTTTTCATATATGATTTTAATTGATCAATTTGAGTATCTTTTATTAGGATTATCATATCCTTGTATTCATTAGGAATATATTTGAAAAATTCAGGTTTTGTAATGCTTCCATTTTCTTTGATGCCGGCATTTTGAATATAGAAGGCGATACGATCTTCGTTTCTTTCTTCTGTAATCATTTTTGCAGCAATTTCTTTATTTTGTTCTTGTTCATATTGTTGAATAAGTTCCTGTGTGTATGCTTCTTGGTTTTCAATATCTTTTTGTGTAGGTTCACCAAAATATGCACCACCAAGAAGTAAAGTAGCAAATATCAACATTAAAGAAGCATTTTTTAAATCTTCCTTTGTTTTTGCATGTCTTTCTTTTCTTTTGAATAGTTTTGCTTTTTTTTCTTGCTTTTCCATAAGATCTTTAAGCTTTTGTTCAAATTCTTTTCTTTGAATATATTTTTTTTCTAAAAGAATATCTTTTCCAATTTCATACATTTTTAATTACCCCTCGTTGGTTGGTTAATTTGTTAAGTTGTAATAAATAATAGCCAATTATTTTAATTTGTCAATAATTTTTTATAAAAAACTAAAAATTTTACTTTTTCTTTGTAAAATCAAATAGTTTCTTTGGGTTAATACATGTCAAAAAACCAATTATACAGAATATTAGGAATGGAATATTGCCTGTTTTTGAGTATAAAGTGCGTTCGATTCGTATAGGAATTATAAAATCCTTTACTATGCCAGCAATACCATCGTTTTCTTCTATTATTTTACCGTCAATCATATTTCCAAGGACAGATATTACACTTCCACCTACATTTCCAGCACTGTAATTTGGAACACGTATTACAGGAAGACCTTCTTCTACGGCACGGAATTTTGCAATTTCAAGGTGTTGTGCCTTTCCAAATTCGCCAAACCATGCATCATTTGATATATTTACTATTGCATCAATTTCTTCTGGAACAGCCATACCTGTAAATATTATTTCATAGCAGATAAGTGGCAAAAATCTTAAATGAGAAACGTTAAAGGTATTATTTTTATTTTTGCCCTTTGTAAAATCCTGTAAACCTTCGGTAAACTTTTTAAATGGTATATATTTTTTAAGTGGAATATATTCACCAAATGGGACAAGATGTTCCTTATCATATATATAGTTAATACCATTTTTATTAACTAATGCCATAGTATTGTATACATCATAATAATCTGTCATCTCATTAAAGTTGTCGTATCTATTGAATCCAACAATAAGAGATGATTTATCATTATTTATATTTGCATACATCTTTTCGTAATATCCATTATTTGAAAGATCATATGGTGATGATGATTCAGAAAGTACAAACAAATCTATATCTTTCCAATTTTTTCTGTGAGCAAGTTTTTGATATTTTTCAACATTTTTCTTTGATGACATATATGGTTGTGGAACACGAGCATCTATTAAACGAACTTTTAAATCAGTAAAACCAATGTTTTTGTATGTATAAATTCTCCACCAACCAAACAAGATTACTATTATTGATATTACTATTATTGATATACCATATGCACTTTTGAAATTTCTTTTGTAAAATAGTAAATATGGAAACGATAAAATGTATACTGTCAAAAATGTAAGGCCAAATGGTCCAATAACACTTAATGATTGAAGGACTACTGGTATATTTGACCAGACAAGAGAAAATTGATTCCATGGAAAACCTGTAAATATCCAACTTCTTATCCATTCAAAAAAAGCAAGGGATAATGCGAATACGAAATATTTCTTATTGTTTCTAACCTTGTATGTAATAAGACCAGAAAATTCAACAAATAGTCCAAGAAATGCAGAAAAAACAAATAGTGATAATGGTGCCAATAATAAAAGTAAAACGACACTTTCTGGAATAAAAAAGAATGGTTTCATAAGCCAGTTAAATGATATAATATATGAAATCTCGGATAACCAAAAAACACGTTTAAAAGCTTGTTTTCCGCTGGTCGATGTATTGATTTGTATAAGCATATATGTAAGATAAATTGAAAGACATAAAACAGATAACCATGGATAATACACATCAAAAGGAGGATACACAAATCCCCCTAGAAGTCCGACAGCAAAAAATACCCACTTGTTATTCGTAAGGATTTGCAATTTTAAGTTCCTTTAAAATTTCTTTTTCAAAAAATTCCATTTCATTTGCTTCATCTTCTTCTATGTGATCAAAACCAAGTAAGTGTAGCATACCATGGCAAAGTAAGTGCGCATAGTGATCTTTTACTGAAATCTTTTGATCCTTTGCTTCTTTTATCAAAGTGTCAATTGACATAACAATATCACCAAGCAAACATTCATCACCTGTTTCAAATGAAAGAACATTAGTAGGCTTATTTTTTCCACGATATTCTTTATTAAATTTTTGTATTTCTTTATCATTAGTTAACATAACATTAACTTCCATACCTTTTTTGATAGGATGTTTGATTTTTTTAAAAGTAATAGCAATAACCTTCTGTGAGAATTTTTCAATATTTAAAATTTTGTTTTCCCATTTTTTACTTTTTTTTATGAAGTAAAGTTTTACCTTTGGTCTAAAGAATAACATACTTATTTCTCCTTTGATTTTTTGAATTGTTCAATTCCAATTTCAATCATTTCGGTTATGTTTACAGAATTTTGTGAGAATTCAAATTCATCACCATTTTTCATATAGTCTAGACTTCCTCCTGGAATTATAGCAATATATTTTGCCCCTATAAGACCATCAGTGTATATGGCAACAGAACTGTCATCTGGAATAAAAAAATTATTGTCAATTTGCATGTGGACCTTTACCGAATAATCAGGAAGTAATTCCAATTTTGAAACTGTTCCAATATCAACACCGGAAAGGCGGACAAATGCACCAGCCTTTAACTCGTCGGTGTGTTTTATATCTGCCGTTAATGAATAAAAAGAATCCTTTTTTAATTTCTTAAAGTAATTATAGAATTTTGCAGAAACGAAAAAAAATAGTAGGTAAACAATCAATGATGATATGATTTTTTTTATCTTTAATTTTATTTTTTTTCTATTCATTTTTTTATCCTATACATATTTAAAGAAATTTGAAACGTAATTCAAAACTTCGGATACAGGAAGACGAATTTGACTCATAGTATCACGATCACGAATTGTAACAGTTTCAGGTTTTTTTTCCAAAGTTTCAAAATCTACTGTAATACAGATAGGTGTTCCAATTTCATCATGCTTACGATAAGCCTTACCAACATTTCCGGATGTTTCAAGAACAACCTTACCAATACCAAGTATTTTAATTTTGTTTTTGATTTCTTCGGCAAGTTCCATTAATTTTTCATTATTTTTTGCAAGTGGCAAAACCGCAACCTTAACAGGAGCAAGATGTGGTTTAAGTTTTAAAACAATTCTTGTATCTCCATTTTCAAGTTTTTCTTCGGTATATGCTTCGTTTAAAATTGCAAGCATGCCACGGTCGACACCAGCAGATGGTTCAATAACATAGGGAACATAAGTTTCCTTTGTATATGGGTCAGTATATGAAAGTTTTGCAGAAGAATCTTTGTTTTCTAAAACCTTTGCCTTTACACCAAGTTCAGAGGCATCCTTTGTATGTGAACCAAGATCAAAATCAGTTCTGTTTGCAATTCCTTCAAGTTCTTCTAAACCATGAGGAAATTGATAAACAATATCAGTGCAAGCCTTTGCATAGTGTGCCAAATCGGATTTTTCATGAACTTCGAATTTAAGGTTTTCTTCAGATAATCCTTGTTTAAGCCACCATTTACGACGTTCAGCAATCCAATATTCATGCCATTTATCGTCTTCACCAGGTTTTACGAAAAATTCGACTTCCATTTGTTCGAATTCACGGACACGAAAAATAAAGTTTCCTGGCGTAATTTCATTTCTAAAAGACTTGCCAATTTGTGCGATACCAAAAGGCACTTTTTTTGATGTAGAATCAAGAACATTTTTAAAATTACAGAAAATACCTTGTGCAGTTTCTGGTCTTAAATAACCATAAGAATTTTCATCAACAACTGGGCCAATATTAACCTTCATCATAAGATTAAAATCTCTTGGTTCTGTTAAATTTTTTGAACCACAGAAATCACAAACACCAGGAGTTTTAAGCTTATCAGCACGCATTCTTTGTTTACAATCCTTACAATCAACAAGAGGATCAGTGAATGTGTTTTCATGTCCAGAGTGTTTGAAAACTAATTTGTTTGAAAGAACAGCACTGTCTAAACCTTCAATATCATCCCTATCATAAATAAATGCCTTCCACCATGCTTTTTTAAGATTGTTTTTAAGCTCAACGCCCAATGGGCCATAATCATAAGTTCCCTTTAATCCACCATAAATTTCACCACTTGGAAATACAAAACCACGACGTTTGCAAAGTGAAACTAAATCATTCATATTTTTTGCAACCATAATAAACTCCATTATTTGAATTAACTGCTATAAAATACATCATAAATCTTGAAGTTTCAAGGGTTATTTTGCTAAAAATAAAAATAGATGAAATACATTAAAAGAGCCTTTACAAATTAAAGTTTTTGGCATATCATAGTAGGTATTGAAAAAAAGGTGATAAATTGAAGACGAAAGCTGATTTAATAGAAGTTGTAAAAAAGTATATTCCAGATTTAAAAACATCGGAAAAGGCTAGGCTTGAACTTGCATATACGTTTGCACAGGAAAAACATGCAGGGCAAAAGCGTGCAAGTGGTGAGGACTATTTTACTCATCCATTACAGGTGGCCTTTATTGCGGCTGAGGAATATGAACTTGATGTTGATTCAATTATTGCCGCACTTCTTCATGATGTGGTGGAAGATACCGAAACATCAATAAAAACTATACAAAGTTTATTTGGGGATGAAGTGTCTGAGCTTGTGACTGGGCTTACAAAACTTCGTTCTATTAAAATTACGTCAAAAAAAATCCTTAAGGCTGAAAATTACAGAAATTTTGTTATTTCTGTTTCAAAGGATATTAGGGTTTTGATTATAAAACTTATTGATAGATACCATAACATTTCTACACTTCAATATCACACATCACAGGAAAAAAGGCAAAGAATTGCTTTGGAAACTTTGACTATTTATGTTCCACTTGCTGAACGTATGGGTATGGAAAAGTTGAAAAGTTTTATGGAAAATGTTTGTTTCAAGGAACTTTATCCTCAGGAATATCATTTTATTGAAGAGAAATTGGAGGCTCTTCGTAAGTCGGGAACAAATCTTATTGAACCTATTGTTGATGAACTTAGTGATTTAACTACAAGGCATAAAATTCGTGCACAAATTTATGGAAGGGAAAAAACTCCTTATTCTATTTGGAAAAAGATGACCAATAGAAATATAACTTTTGATGAAATTTTTGATATAATAGCTTTTAGGTTTATTGTTGAAAGTGTAGAGGATTGCTATAAAATTTTAGGTATGATTCATTCAACCTATAAAATGATTCCAAACAGGTTTAAGGATTATATTTCTACACCAAAACCAAACAAATATCAATCTCTTCATACCAGTGTTGTTGGACCTGTTGGTAAAAGAATTGAAATACAAATCAGAACAAAAGAGATGGATAAGGTTGCCCAATACGGTTATGCTGCGCATTGGCTTTATAAACAGGGAAAAACTGATACTACTTCAAAGGATTTTGATTGGTTAAGAAATATGGTTAATGCAATACAACATGTTTCTTCACCTGATGAAATTGTGGAAAATACAAAACTTTCTGCGTTTATTGATTCAATTTTCTGTTTTACTCCAAGAGGTGATTTGTTAGCTTTGCCTATTGGTGCGACGGCTCTTGATTTTGCATATGAGATTCATTCAAATGTTGGAAATCAATGTGTCGGAGCAAAAATAAATAAGGTTATTAAAAATATCAGAACTCCACTTAAAACTGGTGATATGGTTGAAATTCTTACATCAAAAACGCAAACACCTTCTCCTGAGTGGGAGAGATTTGTTGTTACATTGAAGGCAAAAAATGCTATTAAACATTTTTTAAAACAACAACACAAACAACAAACTATTTTATTTGGAAAACAACTTTTACAAACGGCCTTTGAGCATTATAAAAAGGATTTTAGTGAAAAGAAATTAACTCAAATTTTTGATAAATATGGTGCATCAACTATTGACGATTTATATTTACTTATTGGATCAAGAGAGTATACTCCGGAACATATAATTTTTTCAATTTATCCTGAACTTAAAAATTCAGAGGGTAATCATCTTTTTGATATTGATTCATTTTTTAATACTATTGAAAAAAATACTTTTGAAAAGGCAAAGCAAAGGGAAAAGGTATCAAATAAAACTTTGGCAAATATTCCTGTTTATTTTGCAAGATGTTGTTTGCCTGTTCCTGGTGATGAAATTGTTGGTGTTATTCATACAGGAAAGGGTTTTACAATTCATAAAAAGAGTTGTAAGAACTTACTTAAATTCAAAGATATGCCAGAAAAGTTATTCCAGCTTGATTGGAATGATTATGCATCATTTAAGGATTCAGTATTTAAAACAAAACTTTCTATTCTTTCAAAAAATTCTCCTGTCGCATTAAATGAAATTACATCCATTTTGGCGAAGGAAAATGCAAATATTGAGGATATTAAAATCATAAGCAGGACAGAAGAATATATGGATATTATGTTTGTTATTGATGTTAAGGATGTCGAACATCTTAATAACATTATTACAAATTTGAAGAATGCAAAAATGATAAATACAGTGATAAAATATAATGGATAAAAAATGCTTACTAATCTAATTATTAAAAATTTTATTTTAATTGAAAATTTGGAGCTTTCATTTGGACATAAGTTGACTGTTCTTACTGGTGAAACAGGTGCTGGAAAGTCAATACTCCTTGATGCTGTTTCATTTGCTTTGGGTTCAAGGAGTGATACATCAATGATAAAGAATGGATGCGATTCAATGTCTGTTATTGCAAGTTTTGATGTGTTAAAAAATCATCCTTCGATAAAAATTTTATTGGATAATGGTATTGTTTCATCAAGTGAAATTGGTGAACATTTTGAAATAATCCTTAGAAGGACACTTAACAAAGATGGAAAAAATAAATCATTTATAAATGATATTCCTGTAAGTCTTTCTACATTAAAACTTGTCGGTGATACGTTGATTGAAATACATGGACAATTTGATAATCAAAGTTTGCTTAATCCCGCAATACATATAAATATTCTTGATGGTTTTGCACATGATGATGAGTTAAGAGAGAAGTGTAAAATAGCTTTTCAAAATTGGCAAAATAAGAAAAAAGAATTAAAAGAAATAGAAGAAAATTTTGCAAAGGCAAAGGAAGATGAAGATTATTTAAAACACAATCTTTCAGAATTAGAAGCTTTGAATCCACAAAAGGGTGAGGAAGAAGAACTTAATAACAGACGTCATATTTTGATGAATTCTGAAAAAATTATTACTTCAATAAAAGATGCATTTGAATATCTTTCAAAGTATGGTGATGAACCAGAAAAATTTATTTCTAATGCAAATTATGCGTTGGAAAGAATTCCTGATGATGCAAAAAATGATGGCATAAAAACGATTATTTCAGAACTGGATAGTGCTGTGTCAAATCTATCTGATTCATATGAAAGATTGAAGCAGATACTTTCTGAAAATGATGGCGATACGTCAACTTTGGAAAATACAGAGGAACGACTTTTTACGATAAGGGAGCTTGCTAGAAAACATAAAGTATTGCCTGATGAACTTCCTGAATTTATGGCAAATTTAAAGCAGATTGTTGAAAACATAAATAATTCTGATGAAGTTTTAAATAAAAAGAGAGATGAAGAAATTAAGGCAAAGGAAGACTATTTAGATATTGCAAAGAAACTTTCCGATGTCCGTATGCAATATGGAAAAATGTTAAGTAGTAAAGTTATGACCGAGCTTCCACCACTTAAATTGGAAAAGGCTGTTTTTGAGGTTGTTGTTTCTCAAGAAAAAGATGAAAATAAGTATTCTTCAAATGGAATTGATACAGTTTGTTTTATGGGAACGACGAATTTTGGAACTTCTAAGAATTATATTCATAAGATTGCATCCGGTGGTGAACTTGCAAGATTTACTTTAGCAATAAAGGTTGTGATTTCCGATGCCTCTATTGTTTCATCAATGATATTTGATGAGGTGGATACTGGAATCAGCGGTGCTACGGCTGCGGCTGTTGGTGAAAGATTGGCAAGACTTTCGAAATCAATACAGATACTTGTTGTCACGCATTCACCACAGGTTGCATCTTTTGGAAATCATCATTTTAAGGTTTCAAAATATTTTGATGCTCAGAAAAATGCAACTATTACGTCTGTAGAACAATTATCAGATCCACAACGTGTTAACGAAATTGCAAGAATTATTTCTGGAGATAAGATTACTCTCGAAGCAATAAGTGCAGCAGAAAAATTGTTTATAACTTCAACAAAAGCATAGGGTAAAAAATGAATATAAAATTTACTTCGGATATAAATAAAGATTATGATGTTAAAATACTTGGTGTATTTAATGAAAAAAAACTTTCTAAATTAACAGAAAAGTTTGATAAGAATTTGAATGGTTTAATTTCTAAATCTATTCAGAATTCAAATTTTACTGGAAAAGTAGGCGATGTAATTGATGTTTTTTCTGAAAATATTATGTTAGTTGGACTTGGTAAACAGACGGAATTTGATGATGAAAAGTTGCATAAAATTGGTGGAATAATATCCTCACATCTTTTAAAAATAAAAAAAGAAAATGTTATTTTGATGCTTGATAATTTTGATGATGAAAAAAATTTTGCTGTTATTTATGGGGCTGTTTTAAAGGCATATAAATTTGATAAATATAAAACATCTGAGAAAGAAAAAAATGAAATTGTGTTTAATGTTTATTCACAAAATCCTAAAAAATCAAATGATGAATTTAAAGATGTTAAGGCAGTTATTGATGGTGTTATTACGACAAGAAATTTAGCCAATGAACCATCAAATGTTTTGAATACTACGGTTTTTATTTCTGAGGTAAAAAAACTTTCAAAATTTGCTGTAAAGGTTGAAGTTTTGGATGAAAAACATCTTAATAAAATTGGTGCGAATCTTATTTTGGCAGTAGGTGCTGGTTCAAAAAATCCACCATATATTGCAGTGATGAAGTATACTGGAAACAAAAAATCAAAGGATACAATTGCCTTGGTTGGAAAGGGACTTTGTTTTGACAGTGGTGGTATATGTATTAAACCATCAAAAGGTATGGGTGAAATGAAAAGTGACATGACTGGTGCTGCTACTGTTGTCGGTATTATGGAAAGTATTGCAAAAAGAAAGTTGCCAGTTAATGTTGTTGGTATTGTCGGACTTGCTGAAAATATGCCTGATGGTGCTTCGTATAAACCTGGTGATGTTATTAAATCGCTTAGTGGTAAAACAGTTGAAGTATTGGATACAGATGCCGAAGGTCGTCTTGTCCTTGCCGATTGTATTACATATGCGGTTAAGAAATATAAGCCACAATTTATTATAGACTTTGCAACTTTGACAGGAGCAATAGTTGTTGCTCTTGGAGATGAAACAACAGGCCTTTTTTCAAATAATGAAAAATTGGTGAATGATATAAAAATTGCATCTGAGGAAAGCTGTGAAGATGTATGGCAACTTCCTATGGGAAAAAAATTTGCAGATATGATAAAGTCGGATATTGCTGATGTAAAAAATCTTGGTGAACCATCAAGACATGCTGGCTCTATTACTGCGGCTGAATTTTTAAAATTTTTTACTGAGGATGTGCCTTGGGCTCATTTGGATATTGCAGGAACTGCGTGGACAGTAAAGGGAAATGATATTGCACCAAAGGGCATGACCGGTGTAGGTGTCGCTCTTGTGAATAAGATGCTTGAGAAGATGTAAGATGATTTATGCGAATGGTGTTGCAAATTTTTTTGCAATATGATAAAATAGCATAGAAATTGAGTGGAAAAGGAAATTAAAATGATTGGACAAAATAGACGAATAGGGGGGGGGTAAATCCCTTGTAAACCTAGGTAAACTCTTGCTTTCAGCAGTGATTCTTTTGGCGCTTTTCTTTGGTGTCGATGGGGTGGAAGCAGCAAGACGTTCTTCAAAAAGATCTGCAAGTTCACAAAGTAGTAGAGGAAGCCGTTCATCTAAACGTTTCGCTTCATCACAAAGGGGTAGTAGTAAACGTAGTGGAAGTAATCGCCGTTCTAAACGTTCAGCAAGTCCTCAAAGGGCAGGAGGATCTGTTGCTGATAGAGATATAGTAGAAGGAGTTCAGACAACAGAGGCAACTGCAGGGCTTTCTTCGGCTTACTATGAAGAGTTAAAGGTGATGATTACGACCTTGCAGGGAAAGGTTGACTCTATGGATAAACGAATTGTTGAATTGGAAAGCAAACCTGTTGCCACAACAACGACAACATCGACAGCATCTACGACAAGCTCTTCTGCATCAGAATCAACTTTGACAGAATTGGGATATATAAAGGGTTCAGCAGATTTATGTAAACCAGATGCTTCCGGCCATAAATATTGTTCTGTTGCTATAAATGTTGATAAAAAGTATAATAATGGTAGCTATTGTTTGTCTTATTTTTATAGTAAAGATACTAAATCTTGGGAGGCAATGGGTAAAATTTTTCATATGCAAAATATTAAAGGCGAAATAATTCCTATGTCACAATTTATTTCTGGTAAGCCAACAATATTTGTTATGAGTGATTTTTCATATTATCTTGGAGATGATAATTCAAAACTGGTTTTAGAAAATGGAGTTAAGAAATTTAGTGGTAAATACATACTATTGTGTGGTAGTGGTATAGGGGGAAATTCGACATCTGAAGGGTTTGATCTTCTTGATAAAAAAGTAAAACTTTTTGGTTATCCATCATCATATAAATCATTTAGTGATGCAAAAGGTTCAATAAGACATCCATTTACATCTTCCAAAGGGGATTTAGTTTTGATGGATGTTAATGGTTCTCCTATAATAAAATATGCAGATGGCAATTTGGAATATAGTCCGAATTTAGATATAAATTATACGAGAAGTTTAAAGTCATATGTTTTAAATGGAGATTTTAAAAAATACTTTAATGTTTTGGGAGAGGAAGTAAAATAATTACTTCTTATACTAAAAAAATCCCCCAAAAAATGGGGGTGTTTTTTGCCTTAGTGAGCATCTTTCCAATTATCTGCGACACCAATTTCTACTACTAATGGTATGGTAAGTTTAACAATATTTTCCATTGTTGGTTTGATAATTTCTTTAGCCTTTTCAATCAAATCATTGCGAACTTCAAATACTAATTCATCGTGTACTTGAAGAAGCATACGCACATCATTTTCAATGTTTTGTTCCTTTAAAATTTTACGGATTTTTATCATGGCTTTTTTCAAAATATCAGCACCAGTCCCTTGCATAGGAGCGTTTATTGCAGCACGTTCAGAATATGCTTTTAATTTTGGATTATTGATATTTGAGATAAAAAGTTTTCTTCCATCAAGTGTTTCAACATAACCATTTTGATGAGCAAAAATTTTTGTTTTTTCCATGTATTCAAGTATTTCAGGATAAATTTTGAAATAATTATCTATATATTCCTTTGCTTCGTTTTGAGGGATGTCAAGTTGTTTCGCAAGTCCGAATGCAGAAATGCCGTATATGATACCAAAATTTATAGCCTTTGCTCTTCGTCTTATATCTGATGTCATTTCAGATTCAGGAATACCAAAAATTTGTGAAGCAGTTCTTGTATGAATATCAACACCATCTAAAAAGGCTTTTTCCAAATTTTTTACATGAGCTATGGATGCCATAATTCTTAGTTCTATTTGGGAATAATCCGCAGATAGAATTTTATATCCATCTTTTGCAATAAAGGCTGAACGAATGTCTTTTCCAAGTTCGGAACGAACAGGAATATTTTGAAGATTTGGATCATTAGATGAAAGACGTCCAGTAGATGTTCCACACTGAAAATAGTTTGTATGAACACGATTATCTCTTTGTAAAACTTGATCTATAAGTGTGTCAGTATAAGTATTTTTAAGTTTTGATAATTCACGATATTTTAAAACTTTTTCTGCAATTTTGTGTCCTTGATATGAAAGTTGTTTTAAAATTTCCACATCAGTTGAATAAGTCTTTTTATTTTTTTCAGGGTAAGGAATGGCCATTTTTTTAAACAATATTTCCCCAAGTTGTTTTGGCGAAAGTATATTAAATTCTTCACCGGCTAGGGTATATATTTCTTTACTTAATTCTTCTAGAATATTTTCAAAAGTTAAACTTAGTTTTTTTAATTTTTCTATATCTATACTGATACCTAATTCTTCCATTTCAAAAAGGTTGTAAATAAGAGGAAGATCAATATCATAATAAATATTTTTACAATTTTCTTTTTCTAATCTTTCCTTAAAATTATGGTAAAGTCGTAAAGTTATGTCGGCATCTTCAGCAGCATAGTCTAGTGCCTTATCAAAAGGAACTTCGGCAAATGAAATTTGGGCTTTCCCTGTTCCGCAAACATCAGCATAGTGTATAGTTGTATATCCAAGATGTATGTTTGCCAATTCATCCATATTGTGAAGGTTTTTTGAACTATCCAAAACATAACTCATTACCATAGTATCTTCTATGGGGTAAACATTGATACCAAGTTGTTTAAATATATGCATATCATATTTTATATTATGACCAATTTTTTTGATACTTGGATTTTCAAGTAATGGTTTTATGCGTTTTACAATTTCATTTATGTTGATTTGATTTTCCTGTAAAATATCCTGAGTGTTACTGAATAAATCAGCCCCATCAAAAATTTTTTTTACGTGATGTATTGGTATATAACAAGCCTTACCATTCTCTGTCGCAATACTTATTCCGACAATTTCAGCATTTAAACTGTTAAGTCCGGTTGTTTCAGTGTCTATTGCAAATTCACCTTTTTCTTCACATAATCTAATCCATTTTTCAAGTGTGGAAATATCGCAAACAAGTTCGTAATTTTTTTCTATTTGTTGAAATGCTTTTTTTTCTGATTCAATATCTGATATAACGGGTACATTCTCATCAAAAATTTTATTTGAATTATCAATAAAATTAGTTGCTTTTGATACCAAAGATTTAAATTCCATTTCTTCTAAAAAATTCATTACTTTATTTTTTTCGACAGGACAATTTACAATAGAAGATAAAGGGAAATCGACAGGAACATCTTTTCTAAGTGTTGCAAGTTTTTTTGATATTCTTGCATTTTCAGCACCATCTATAATTATTTGGCGACGTTTGTCTTGTTTAATATTTTTTGCATTTTCAAGTAATGTTTCCAAATTTCCGTATTTATTTATAAGTTCAGCAGCTGTTTTTTGACCAATTCCACGAATACCAGGAATATTATCAGAACTGTCGCCAATTAAAGATTGTATTTCAATTACTTTTGATGGTTCTACACCAAATTTTTTAAGGACATCTTCTTCACTTATATCTCTATTTTTTAATGGATCGTGTATACGAATATTAGGTGTCATAAGTTGCATTAAATCTTTATCTGATGAATAAATTAAGACCTTATCACCATTTGCTTCGGCTTGTGTCGCATATGTCGCAATCAAATCATCAGCTTCAAAATTTGCTTGTTCAATAGACGCAATATTAAATGCTTCAACAGCCTTTCTTATATATGCAAATTGAGGAACAAGTTCTTCAGGTGTTTCGGAACGATTAGCCTTGTAATCAGGGTATATTTCATTTCGAAAATTTTTTCTTGCTTTATCAAAAATTACAGCAATAATTTCGTTTGGATTGTGTCTTTCGTTAAGAAGTTTTAAAAGCATACTGCAAAAGCCATAAACAGCATTAACAGGTAAGTTATCACTTCTTGAAATTGGTGGTAAAGCATAAAATGCCCTGAAAATATATCCGGATCCATCAATAAGAATGTATTTTTTTTGCATAGCTTTCTCCTTTTATTTTTTAAATTCTAAACCAATATCGGTAAAAAACTCAGGTGTATCACGCCAATTTTCCTTAACCTTTACAAAAAGGAAAAGATTAACCTTTTTTCCCATAATCAAAGACATTTCTTCTCTTGCTTTTATTCCAATAGATTTAAGTTTTGATCCCCTTGCTCCTATTATTATGGATTTATGGTTTTCAGAACTTGTGTATATGGTTTGTCTTACTGTTACCAAATTTTTGTCGTTTTCAATTTTATCTGTTTTTATGCTTATAGCGTAAGGAAGTTCCTGATGTAAAAGTTTGTAAATTTTTTCCCTAGTTATTTCTGCAAGATGTATTTCCAATGGTAAATCACTAGTAGTATTTTTATCAAAATAAAATGGGGATTCAGGCATTTGTTTTTCAACCCATTTAATCAATTCGTCTATACCATCATTGTTAAGGGCAGAAATCATAAAAATTTCTTTAAATAAATCTGGGGCAATTTTTGTAATCTTTGCTGTCAATTCAAGTAGTTTTTCTTTTTCCAATAAATCAACCTTGTTAAGGCATAATGCAATAGGTGTATTTATGGTTTTAAGATGCTTTACGATATTATCAAAAGTAGAAGTTATTCCCTTATGTGCATCAAGTAAAAATATAACACAATCACTGTCATTCATGGCAGACCAAGCACTTGACACCATAGCTTTATCAAATTTTTCCTTTGGATTAAAAATACCGGGAGTATCAACAAAAATCATTTGTATATTGTTCCTTGTTTTTATTCCTCGTATTTGATTTCTTGTGGTTTGAACCTTATGCGAGGTAATAGATACCTTTGTTGCCAAAATAGTATTTAACAAAGTTGACTTGCCACTGTTTGTTGCACCAATTAAGGCAACGAAACCACATCTTGTATTATTTGTTTTTTCTGTTTTGTCTTTTTTCATTTTCAACCTGTATTTCTTCACTTATTTTTTTAACAAATTCTTCTATTTGTTTTAAAATTCCAAATTCTTCCCATTTATTAAGTATAATGAATCTTCCGCGGTATGCCATAATTTTATTGTATTCATCCATAAATTTTCTTTTATTAAGTTTAAATGTTTTATCAAAATTTGCAATACAAACAGATAAAGCTACCTCATCAAAATTTTTGTAAAAATTAGCTGCACAAATACGAAAATATCGAAGTATTCTAAAAGGATCTTGATCAACACTGTCCAAAGGATTACCAATAAATTTTACAATACCATTTTTAAAATCTTCTAATCCGTTGAGTGGATCAATAATATTGCCTTTTTCATCGACATAGATAGCATTTATTGTAAAATCCCTTCTTTGAGCATCAATATACGGATCAGTAATAAATTTTACTTTTGGATATCTGGAAAAGTAAAACTTTTGTTTCTTTTTTATTTTTTCATAAGTATCTTGTCTGAAAGTTGTAATTTCGAATTTTTCGTTTGCAAAGAAAGTTCTTACTGTTCCAAATTTTATGCCTGGAGCGTCGTGCCTTAATCCATTTTTTTCGAACATTTCCATCATTTTTTCAGGAAGCATAGTAGTCGCCAAATCAATATCATATACAGGATTATCAAGCAAGGAATCCCTTATGGCACCACCAACTACGTATAGCTGTTCGCCCTGTTTTTCAAACAGGTTGAAAAGTTTTTTTAAATACTTGTTTTTCAAAAATTTAAATTTCATTTTTAAATCCTTGCATCTTTTTTGATTTTAGTATAACATACAAAAACGATATTAAAGGAATTATTTTTGTTAAAGTTAAAAATAAAATCACTAATCATTATATTATGCGTAAATGTTTTATTTTCGCAAGAGGTTTTTTCTGCTAAGAAAGATAGACAAAGTCTTGAAAAAATAAATAAAGAAATTGAAAATAAAAAAAAGGTTACCGCCAAATTGGAAAAGGAGCATCAAAAACTTTCCAAGGAAATTCGTCAAACTCAGAAAAAAATGGTCGAAATTGCAAATAATGTTAAGCAATATGAAAGAAAACTTTCCGGATATGACAAACAACTTTCCGATCTTCAATGGAGAGAGTCTGTATTAAACAAGAAAATAGAAGCTAATAATGCTGATCTTATCAAAATTATTGCTGTTTTTGAAAATATTTCACAGGTCCCAAAGGGGTATTTGTTCATATCTCCGGCAAGAATTGATACAGTATTTCAAAGTTCTGTTTTATTAAGAAGTTTGGTTGAAGAATTGAATAAATCGACTAAGATATATAGGCAAGATTTAGATGATTTAATAAAAACAAAGGATGATATTACAGTTGCAAAGGTTTCAATTCATACTTTAACAAAAAAGGTAAAGGGAGAAAAGGATAAAATTGCTGATTTGATAAAAACAAAAAAATCTGCACAAAAGAAATTAACTACAGAACAAGAAAAAAATAAACGTGAAATCAAACGGTTAGTAGCAGAATCTAAAACAATTGAGGAATTTATTAAAAAAGCTGAAAAATTAAGAAAAGATCGTGAAAAGAAAAAGGCTTCTCAAAAAACACAAATTGTAAGGACTGCAACTGGAACAGCCCCCCTTCCTGTAAGTGGAAATATCACAACATATTTTGGTGAACATACTAAAAAAGGAGTGACATCAAAGGGTATATATATAAAACCACGTTCAAATTCTCAGGTTATTTCACCAGCAGATTCTGATGTTGTATTTTCAGGAAGTTTTTATGGCTTTAAAAATTTACTTATTCTTCACTCTACGGATGATTATTACATAATTCTTGGTGGAATGAGTAGTATTTTTGCAGAAGAGGGGCAAACACTTCTTTCCGGTGAACCAATTGGTGAGATGGGAAATTCTGAACTTTATATTGAAATAAGGGACAAGGAAACCCCGATTAATCCTCTTAAATATTTCAAATTATAGTTGCAATTATGTATTTTTTATTGCTATATTAGATTGAACAAAGGAGATTATTATGGCTCAAAAACATTTATCATTTACAAAATTATTCGCAACATTGGCATTTGTATTTTTTGTCGCTTCTGTTGTATCATACCAAATTTCGTCATCAAAATTTTCTGGGGCAGCGTCTAACGAGTTGAAGTCTGGAGCAAAAAAGGATGCTGATGTTTATGAAATGTTGGAACTTTTTGGTAAGGCATTTGAAATTACAAAGGACAGATATGTCGATGAAGTTGATAATAAAAAACTTATCGAGGGGGCAATTGATGGAATGCTTTCCAAACTTGATCCTCATTCAAGTTTTTTAAATGAAGAAGATTTTGATTCAATGAATGAACAAACATCTGGTTCTTTTGGTGGACTTGGTATAGAAGTGACAATGGATAAGGGGGTTATAAAGGTTATTTCTCCACTTGATGATAGTCCTGCATTTAAAGCGGGAATTCAAGCCGGTGATTTGATTACTCATATTGATGATACCCAGGTTCAGGGTTTGTCTTTGCAGGAAGCAATTAAAAGAATGAAGGGAAAACCAGGAACCAAAGTAAAACTTAAAATTTTCCGTGAAAATTCGGAACCTTTGGATATTACTGTTACTCGTGATATTATTAGGACTGAACCAGTAAAATATAGAATGAAAGCAGATGATAATGTTGGTTATATTCGTCTTTCTACCTTTAACGAGAATTCATACAATGATATGGTAAAATCAATTAAAAAAATTAAATCTGCTAATCCAAAAGTATTAGGATTTGTTCTTGATTTAAGAAATAATACAGGTGGGCTTCTTGACCAGGCTGTAAAAATTTCTGATGCATTTTTAAATGAAGGTGAAATAGTTTCAATTATGTCTCGTCAAGAAAATGCAAGTCGTGTTTTCTTTGCATCAGAGGGTGATATTTTGGATAATAAACCTTTAGTAGTTATTATAAATGGGGCGTCAGCATCAGCTGCAGAAATTGTTGCTGGAGCATTACAGGATCATCGTCGTGCTGTTTTGGTTGGAACAAAATCATATGGAAAAGGTTCGGTTCAAACTTTGATTCCTATTGGAAATATTGCTCTTAAAATTACGACAGCAAGATATTACACACCAAGTGGCCGTTCAATCCAAGCTGATGGTATTGAACCAGATGTTGAAGTTAATCGTGCAAAAATAGAAGAAGTAAAAGAAGATAGAATGTTTTCTGAAGAAACTTTGACTAATGCACTTAAAAATGATACAAAAGATAGTTCAATATTGAAAAAAGATTTAAAGGATGAACGTGAAAAACAAGAGGAAGAACGTGATAAAAATGATTATCAACTTAACAGGGCTATTGATATGGTTAAGGCTTTGGCTATATATGGTGAAAGGTTTACCGACAAGTCTACAAAAAAAGTTGTTAAATCAACACCTGCTACTGCAAAAGCACAACAACCCAAACAGACTTCTTCAAAACAAAATTCTGTAAAAAAATCAAAGTAATAAAAAAACTCGGGTTAAAGTCCCGAGTTTTTTATTTCGTTATATCATAACTTTTATCGATTAAATCATAAATTTTTTTATCTTCAATACTGCCATCCAAAGTGATGGTAATCCAATGTTTTTTATTCATATGATATGCTGGATAAATTTTTTCATCACAGGATAATAAAAAATCAATAAACTGAGGTTCAGCCTTTACATTTAAAACATCAATTTTTTCTTTATTTTTTATTCCTATTTTATCAGCAGAAATTTCCATAATTATTCCATACCATTTCCTTGATTTTTTATGTCTTAATACCTCATTTTTAGGAGATATTGTCCAAGGTTTTTCAGATATGGTTTTATATTTTTTATTTACATATGTTAAAATATCTTGTCTTGTAAGCATTATATTTTTAACTTTCTAAATTCATCTTCTGTTAGATCAACAGCATTTATATTTTCTTGCATCAAAGATGTCAATAACTCGCAAGGGATAAATCCGTTTGCTTCGCGAAAATCCATAATGTTTGCATTTTTTCCAATAACTTCAACCCAATTTGTTTTATCAAGAATATTTTCTGGGACGTTTGATACATCAATAATCGTATTATTCATTGAAATAATTCCAACGACAGGGCATTTATATTTATTTGCAATTACCATATAAGATGTGGAAAAGTTGGCACCACTTTTAAGTTTTGCACGAAGCAAATCTTTCCATTTATTTGTGTGGCTTAGGCTTCGTGAATAGCCATCCTTATAACCAATATTTAAAATTGCAACTTTCATATCCTTAGAAGCTTTATAACCAGCGAAATAGCCGATGGTTGAATCCTTGTTAACTTCACGAATTTGAAGAATTTTTGTATAAACACTTTGAACTGGTTTCATTTCTTTAAGTATACCATAAATACCATATCCAACACGAACCATATCAAAATGATAATCGTTTGAAAGACGGAAACTTCCACCTGTAGCAGAAAGGCTTATAGGATGTTTAGGTAAATCCTTTAACATAAGATTAAGTTGAGAAAGTTGTTTTTTATTTGCATTATCCTTTTTGTTATAAGAACTGTGCAAATGACTGATGTATAAAACGACATCAAGATTTGATGTGAAACTTTTGAAATTTTCAGCCAAAATTTTTGTATCCATCATAGAAAGTCCAGTCCTGTTCATGCCTGTATCAAAATGAATACCAATTTTTGCAGTTTTCTTTAATTTTTTAAGAACTTCATTATAATTTTGTATTTGTTCAAGACTTATACATATTGGAATGATTTTGTTGTCTATAAAGGTTTTTTCTTGTCCCTTTTGAACGCCGGCGAATGTGTAGATGTTTGCAGATTTATTTGAAAGAAGGGATTTTGCCCTTAATGCTTCAATAATGTCCTGACAGAAAAAATTAGAAATTTTATTTTTTTCAAATATTGGTAATGTTTTTTCAAGTCCCATTCCGTAGGAATTTGCCTTTATAACAACTCCAAGTTTATTACCAAAGCTTTTTTTTGCTTTTTTAATATTCTCATCAAATGCCTTTTTATCAAAAACGCGAATTATATCATAGTTTTCAAAATTTTTCATTTTTACCTCTCATACGAAGTAAATTTTATATTTTTTCTTATAAATATACAAGTAAAAGTTTCTATTGATTACTGTCTTTTTTTCTTATAAAATACTAAGATATTAAATTAAAAAGGGTAAATAAATGCAACTTTTAAAGTTATTAGATGGTATTTCATCCGAAATAGAAAATAAAAATTTGGATATAGATATAAAATCCATAGAAAATAATTCTCAGAAAATTATTAAGGGAAGTCTTTTTATTGCTGTAAAGGGAACAAAAATTAATGGTGCTGATTTTATTCCTTCGGCAATTGATGCAGGGGCAGTTGCTATTTTAACAAACAAAGAAAATAAAGATTATATAAAATATCAAAACTATTCAAATATCCCGTTTATATTTGTAGATAATATAAGAGTTGTTGAATCTGTTATTGCAAATAATTTTTATCCACATCAACCAGATTTTATTTGTGCTGTTACTGGAACAAATGGAAAAAGTTCTGTTGTCAATTTTATACGGCAGATGTGGGAATTTATTGGTATAAAATCAGCGTCTATTGGAACAGTCGGCGTTCATACATCAGATGGTGTCGGTGGTAAAACATTAACAACACCAGATGCTATTGATTTACATAAAAATCTTGATAATTTGACATTATCAGGAGTGAAAAATATAGCAATTGAAACATCAAGTCATGGTATTGAGCAACATCGTGCTGATAGTGTTCATATTATGACTGCTGGTTTTACAAATATATCTAATGATCATCTTGATTATCATAAAACAGTTGAAGAATATTTTAATGCAAAGTTAAGATTATTTTCAGAACTTCTTGATAAAAATGGAACTGCTGTTGTAAACATTGATGATGTTAAAGGAAAGAATATAGTTGATGTTTGTAAGTCCAGAGAAATAAAAACTATCACATATGGTGAACAGAATATAGCTGATATAAAACTTGAAAAATATGAAATAATAGAAGATAAGCAAAATATCACACTGTCAATATTTGGAAAAAAGTATGATATGACATTAAACCTTGTGACAAAGTTTCAAATATTTAATTTTATGTGTGCATTAGGTATGTTTATTTCATCATGTGAAGATTGGGAAAAAATTATACCTTTTGTTTCTGAAATAAAAAATGAAAAAGGACGTATTGAATATGTTGCAACAACTCCTAATGGTGCAAAAATTTATGTCGATTTTGGTCATAACGGAGATGGCCTTAAAAAACTTTTAACTGAGTTTCGCCCTTATGTAAAACATAATCTTATTTGTATAGCAGGTTGCAGTGGTGATAGACCAGAAATTCGTCGTATTGAAATGGGGCAAGTTTTGGATAAATATGCTGATACAGTTATTATTGTTGATGATAATCCAAGAACAGAAAATCCTGAAAATATTCGTAAAACTTTACTTAAATATTGCCCAAAGGCTAGGGTAATTCCAAATCGTTATGATGCAATCAATGAAATAATTGATACATCTCGTGATTGGGATTCTATAATAATTTGTGGAACTATGTATGAAAAAGATAAAGAGTTTATTATGAAAAAATTAGCTCTTCCATCAAAACCTCTTAATAAACTTCTTTGTTATGCTGGATATAAAACAGAAGGTGCTTCTGATACACCAATACATCTTGTATCATGTGATTCAAAAACAATAAAAGAAGGAAGTATTTTTGTTGGAATAAAGGGGTTTTCGAAAAATGGTGCCGATTATTCATATGATGCAATAGTTAATGGTGCAAAAGCAGTAGTCGTAGAACCTTCATACAAGTTTGATGATAAAACTTTGAAACTTATTTCAGAAAAAAATATTATAATTATAAGAACAGAAAATACTAGAAAGGCATTGGCTGATTTAGTATTTACTTTTTATGATAGGAAACAACCGAATACTATTTGTGCAATAACTGGAACAAGTGGTAAGTCATCAGTTGTTGATTTTACGCGCCAAATTTGGGGATTACTATCTCTTCCAACAATAAGCATTGGAACAATAGGAATGATTGTTGAAAATGTTTATAGCAGAAAGTCAATAGTAAAATTTAGTGATGCTGATCATACAACTCCTGGTAATGGTGAAGCATATAAATTTTTGAAATATTTTAAAGAAAAAGGTGTTGAACATGGTGCAATAGAATTATCCAGTCATGGACTTGATCAATTCCGCATGGAAAATATAAAAATTTCAGCAGCAGGGTTTACAAATTTAGGAACGGATCATCTTGAATTTTATGGAAGTTATGATGCATATCTAAAATCAAAATCGAAACTTTTCCGTGAAAGTCTTGATAAAAACGGGACTGCTGTTTTAAATGCAGATGTACCAGAATATAATTACCTTAAAGAAATTTGTGATAATAGAGGTGTAAGAGTATTTTCTTATGGCAGAAATGGAAAAGAACTTAAAATTTTATCACAAACTACATCATTGGAAGGTCAGATTGCAGATGTCGAATTGTTTGGTAGAAAATATCATTTAGATTTAAAAATCCTTGGTTCATTCCAACTTAATAATTTATTATGTGCATTGGGAATGGTTGCTGCAACTACGCCAAATTGGGAGAAGGTTATTCCTCTTTTAGGTAATGTAAGAAATGCGCTTGGTCGTCTTGAATATATGGGAAGAACAAAGTCAAAAGCAAGTATTTATGTCGATTTTGCATATAAGGGAGAAGCATTGGAAAACACACTTAAAAATCTTAGAACGATGTTGAAACCAGGAGGAAGAATTATAAATGTGTTCAGTACTTGTGGTGATATTTATGAAGCTAAAACTCGTCGGTTTGAACTTGGAATTGTGACACACAAATATGCTGACGTTTCAATATTAACTGATGATTCTCCAAGAGGTGAGGATCCTCAAAAAATTCGTGATGAAATTTTAATACATTGTCCAGAGGCAATTGAAATAAAAACTGGTCGTCGTGATGCTATAAAAAAAGCAATGGAGATATCTAAGGAAAATGATGTTATTTTGGTTGCGGGAAAGGGACATGAGGATTATGTTACCTTTGGCACAAAAAATATTCCTTATACTGATCAATCTACTATATTGGAATTATTAAAAGAGGGCTTTTAAAATATGTTGAGAATTTTGAAATCATATAGTAAAATGTCATATATTAAATTTATTGTATAAAAAAGGATGGTAAAATGGGAAAAATATTATTTTTAATTTCAATCTTTGTTCCATCAGTGGCATGGGCAAATCCTGCATGTGCAGTTTGCACTGTTGCTATGGGTGCATTTTTGGGAATTTCTAGGGCGTTGGGAATATCTGATAATGCAACTGGTGTTTGGATTGGTGGACTTCTTTTAATGACATATTATTTCACAATAAAATTTATTGAATATAAAAAATGGACATTTAAGTTTTATAAGATTTTTTGGGGATTAATGACATTATTACTTGTTCCTGTTATGTATAATTTTGTGACTTATAAATTTGATACATTTTTTGGTATTGATGCATTTTTAGTAAGTATGATTGCTGGAGCATTTGCATTTTGGCTTTCACAATTTATATATCAAAAAATGAAAAGTGCAAACAACGGTCATGCGCATTTCCCATTTGAAAAGGTTGTAATGGCTGTTTTATTTTTGCTTGTTACATCAGTAATTTTTAATTATTTACCATAGGAGGAGAAAAGATGATGAAAAAAGAAAAAAGTTTGAAAGAGTTTGTTGAAAAAATCGATAATATGAAAAAGGTTAATCCAAAGGATTTGTCTTCTGATCAGGATTTATCAATTGCAATTATGAATCTTATATCAATAGAAGAGCATTTGATTTTTTCTGGTGCAAAAACTGGGAAAACGTCATTTTATGATTTAATTGAAGAAATTCGTGATATGCGTAAAACATTAATGCAAAAGATGATAAAGGAATACGAAGGTGAAGTTTGGTGTATTTCAAAGCATTTGCTTGGTGCAGCTTATCGTTTAATGGAAGTTGGAACAAAACAACAATCTATGGGTAACACAAAAGAAGCATATGATTTGTTTGATAAGGCATATGAACTTTATTGTTTGTTTTGGGGTCTAAATATGAATGCAATTAATTTAAAAGATGTTGAATGGGTAAAGGATGCAGGTGTAAATGTTGATGAAGTTAAAAAACATCTTGAAAATTTAAAAGTAGTAAATCAGAACACAAAAATTTCAAAATCTGTTGCAAAAACAGAAAAGAAACCAAGTAAAATTTCAAAGTTAAAGGATGTTGTTAAAAAAGCAGTAAACTGTTGCATTGAATAAAAAATTAAAATCCCTAGTTTTTTCTAGGGATTTTTTTATCAAAAACTTTTTCTGGTTCCAATTTTACATCATTAAAATCATCAAATCTATTATCTCTGATGATTCTTTTTACGTCAAGTATATACCTATCTTTTTCAGTAGAATAATGGACCATAGAACTCATTAACCAACGACCAAACAAAGGTTTATTTTGTTCTCGAAGTTTTGCCCTCATTCGTCTAAATCCTGCATAATATCTTGTTCTATTGAGGTTGTTTGCATAACTATCCACAGAATCATAAAGTGTTGGAAAAGTTTTAATTCTATGGATAAGACCATTTTTTCTTGCTCTTGGAAGCATACCTTCGCCACCCCATGTCCACTCAGCAAATATAGAATTTCCTTTTATAAGAAATCTTGATTCCCCCCATCCAGTTTCTTGGACAGCTTGACCAAGTGCCATAGACACAGATATTTCATCTAATTTTATAAGGATGTCATTTATATTCCCAGTTTCGGTTTTATATTCTTGTTGAATATCTTCAAAAAATTGCTTTTCATCATCAAAAAGTTGTTGTTGTTTTTCGATTTTTTCCTGTATTTTCAAAAGTTTTGATCTTTTATTCTTTAATTCTTCATTTTTTTTCAAAATTAAAGGTAAAAGAAATTTTATAAATAAATCTTTTCTATCCTTAGAAGATTCTATCATATTAAAATCATCAGGAAGTGATTGTATAAAGATTCTTGGAACATCAGCTTCTTTATTTCTTATTTTTTCCAAATCATAACCAGAATTAAGGAAGAATTGCTGCATTTTTCTGTATGAAGTTATATGAGAATTTGTGTCATAAAACACCATAGTTCCGGAAATAATTGCTATGATTATAAAAATTATAGTAGCAATATAAATAGGGATAAATTCGTTTTTAAAAAATTTGCGTAAAACAAAATTCCATCTTAGCTTAATATTATGGGCTATGAATTTTATAAAAATAAGACAAACCTCCCGTAAATTTGGAAATTTTACAGTTTTTATTTTCTTAGTTTTATGTTTTCGTTTTATTTTTCTCATGCTTTTCCAAGATATTATAAATTTTTTTGTTATTTGTAAAGAACTAAATTTTTGATAAAATTGAAAAAAAATGATGACTCTTTAAAATTAGGGTGTTATAAATATAAAGCACTGTAATAGGGGGCTGTTTTGAATAAATTAAGTACGTCGAAGGCATTAAAGATACAAAAAATCAAAAACTTAATAAGAAAAGTTTTTGTTATTTTGTTTATTATGTTTTCATTTATCTTAATATTTATTGGTAAACCGGATAATTTTATCTTAAGTAAAACAAGTGGCGTTGTTGCGGATATTATGTCACCATTTATAAAAATTATTTCGTATCCTATTTATGTTGTTGGATCTTTTATAGAAGATGTAAAAAATTTCAGTAGTGTGAATGCTCAAAATTCTGAATTAAGAAGTGAAATTTCGAAATTAAAGGAACAACTTAATTATTTCAAACAAGTTGAAGTTGAAAATCAACAACTTAGAAAAATAAGTAATTTTAAAACTAATGGTGTGAATTATCTTCTTTCAAGTCGTGTTCTTGGATCAAGTGGTTCTGGTTTTACACATTCATTTTTGATTGATGCTGGCGCAAGTGATGGTGTTAAAAAATACCAAGGTGTTCTTGTTGATGGTTATCTTGTCGGTCAGGTAAATGCTGTTGGAAGTCATTATTCAAGAATGATTCTTATTTCTGATGCAACATCTAAAATTCCAATTCAAATTGAAAGAACTAAAACGAGGGCGTTTTTGATAGGTGATAATACAGATTATCCTCAGGTTGTTCATTTTGAAAATCAAGAACCTGTTCAAATTGGTGATGTGGTCGTCACATCTGGTATGGGCGGTAATTTACCAGCAGGTATACCAGTAGGAATTATTGGTAGTATAAGTGAAGATAATGGAATAATAATTCAACCTTTTGTAAATAAATCAAATATTGATTATATAAAGGTTATAAAAACTTCACATACTGAAGGAATAAAAAATTTTCTTATTGAAACAAAAATTGCAGAATGAGGTAAAATTGGTTCGTAGAAATAAATATAAGTGGTTGCTTACTTTTTTTGCAAAACGAATTCCGTTGTTAAGCAGTTTTTTAATACTTTTATTTTCATTTGTTTTTATTCCATTTTTTAATGTAAAGTCAACGCTTGTTCTTATACCAATATTTTTTTGGGGTATGAAAAAAGTTAAAAACTTTGATTTCTTTTTTGTAATGTTTTTTGGCTTTATTCAAGATTTTTTGGATGGAACCCAATTTGGATTTAATATGTTTATATTTTTAAGTATATACTTTATGGTTTATTATCAAAAGTTTTTTCCACTTGATGAATCTTTTACTTTTTCTTATTTAGCATTTAGTATTTCAACATTTATGCTTGTTTTGATTAAGTATTTTGTGATTTCAAGTATGTTTGTTGAAAACATAAACTTTTTTAATATATTGGTCAGTTGGGCAGTTTTAATATTGTTCTATCCAGTATTTTATTGGTTATTAAAACAACTTTATGAAAGAATAGTAAGGAAGTATAATGCGTGATGCTGAATTAATTAAGGTTTTTAATCGTCGTGCTCTTCTTGTTGCAGGGGGAGAATTTTTCCTTTTTTCTATTCTTACAGGTCGTCTTTATCAACTTCAAATTTTGGATAGTGAAAAATATAAAAAGCTTTCTGAAAAAAATAGTGTAAGAATAAAACTTTTACCACCACCTCGTGGTATAATTGCTGATAGATTTGGTGTCGAATTAGCTGTTAACGTAAACAATTATGGTATCCAAATGATACCAGAGGAGGTGACAGCCCAAGGTTTAACAGTAGAGGAAATTTTAAATCGTATTTCAGAACTTATTCCATTAACGGAAAAGGAAAAAGAAAAGGTTCTTAAAAATGTGAAAAAGAAACGTGCATTTTTCCCTGTCTTTATAAAAAATAATTTGGGCTGGAATGAAATGGCAAAAATACAGGTAAATAATCTTGATTTTACTGGTGTATATGTCGAAGAGGGAAAACGTAGATATTATCCATTTGATGAAATTGCTGCGCATGTTATTGGATATGTTTCTGATGTGACAGAACAAGAATTAAAGGAAGATCCATCTCCTATTTTACAACTTCCTGATTTTAAAACAGGAAAGGCTGGTATTGAAAAATTGATGGACAAGGAACTTCGTGGTGAGGTTGGAGAAACGATTCAAGTTGTAAATGCAACTGGTCGTGTAATTGAAACACTTGATGGTAAAAAGAAAAAGGCTGTTGCTGGTCAACGTATAAATTTGACTATTGATAAAAGATTACAGGAATATGCTTATCATCGTATTAAGGATGAAAGTGCAAGTGCTGTTGTTATGGATATTTACAATGGTGATATTTTGATGATGATTTCTGTCCCATCATATAATCCAAATATATTTTTAGATGAAGATGTATCAGCAAAGGAATTTGAAAAACTTTTCACAAATCCACGACATCCATTTATAAATAAGGCCATAGAAGGTTTATATTCTCCAGGTTCTACGTTTAAAATGATGACGGCTCTTGCTGCACTTTCTGATGGAAAGTTGACTGCAAATACAAAAATAAATTGTATGGGGCATATGGACTATGGTGATGGTCGTTATCATTGTTGGAATACCGCTGGTCATGGACTTTTAAATCTTGAGCAATCACTTCTTCATTCATGCGATATTTTTTATTATACATTGGCGACAAAAGTATCTATGGATGTAATTCAGGATATGGCATATAAGTTTGGTCTTGGTGACTATACAGGTATTGAATTGGCAAATGAAAAAAAAGGTCAAGTTCCTGGGCGTGAGTGGAAAAGAAATTATAAAAGTGAGGCGTGGTATACTGGTGATACTATTACTGCATCTATTGGTCAAGGGTATACATTGGTGACACCATTACAACTTGCTGTTATGACGTCTAGAATTGCAAATGGAGGTTTTGCTGTTAAACCACGAATTATAAAAAATAAAAATGATGCAAACATAATTTTTCCATCCCTTAATATTGATCCTCATCATCTTAATATGATTAAAAAGGGAATGTTTGCTGTTGTGAACAGACCTAATGGAACAGGTAAAACAGCATATTTTGATTTTAAGGGAAATTATATGGCTGGAAAAACTGGAACAACTCAGGTTAAACGAATAACAAGAGAAGAACGTGCTCGGGGTGTTGTAAAGCAGGAAGATTTGCCATGGAAATACAGAAACCATGCTTTGTTTGTAGGTTATGCTCCATATAAAAATCCAAGATATGCGATAAGTGTTGTTGTTGAACATGGAATGTCTGGTTCTGGAGCTGCTGCTCCTATTGCACGGGATATTATGATGAAAACTTTGGAACTTTATTTATAGGAGGAAAAAATGCTAAATTATTCTGTTATGAAAAAAAGTGATAGAATGAATATTTTTTCAAAGTTTTTTTGTTTGAATTGGAAATTGGTAATTTTACTTTTTTGTGTTTGCTGTATTGGTATTATGATTTTGTATAGTGCTGGAAAAGCAGAATGTCCGGATCAATTTAAATGTATGATAAGTTATGGAAGTTGGACTCCTTGGGCTTTATCTCAAGTTCCAAAAATATTAATAGGATTTTTGATATTATTTATAGTGGCTGTTATTGATTTAAAGGTTTGGGTTAAGTATGCATATTGGATTTATGGTGTGTCTATTATTCTTTTAATAGGTGTTATGTTTTTTGGTCATGTTGGTATGGGTGCTCAACGTTGGCTTAATATCGGATTTATGAAAATTCAACCGTCCGAGCTTATGAAAATAGCGCTTGTTCTTGCTTTAGCAAAATATTTTGCTGCACTAAGTATAAACGAAATACATAGCAACTATTACTTAATATTTCCAGCGTTTTTGGTTTTACTTCCTGTTGCTCTTGTCCTTCAACAACCGGATCTTGGAACGGCGATGACTTTAGTAATAGTTTCAGCTATAGTATTTTTCATTGCAGGAGTCCAAGTTTGGAAATTTGCAACTATTCTTTTAGTTATACTTTTATCGTTTCCTGTTATTTGGAGATACGGCCTTCATGATTACCAAAAACAGAGGATTATTATTTTTATGAATCCAGAAAAAGATATTATGGGGTCGGGTTATCATATTACACAGTCAAAAATTACTTTGGGATCAGGTGGATTTTGGGGAAAGGGATATTTAAACGGAACACAAAGTCATTTAAATTTTCTTCCTGAAAAACAGACAGATTTTATTTTTACAATGTTTGCAGAAGAATTTGGAATGTTTGGATGTCTTTGTCTTTTTGCACTTATTATTGCTGTTCTTTGGCAATGTTATAAGGTCGCGTTTGTAAGTAGAAATAACTTTGGAAAATTGTTAACGTTTGGGCTTGCTGCGAACTTTTTCGTTTACTTTTTTATAAATACAGCTATGGTTATGGGATTACTTCCAGTTGTTGGTGTTCCATCGCCACTTTTGTCATATGGAGGAACAGCAATGATGACACTTTTATTAGGATTTGGTTTGATAGAGTGTTGTTATGTCCACAGTGATATGCTTATAAGTTCGAAAAGCGATTATTTGTAATAATTTATTTTCCCAAACAAAATGATGAAAATATTTTATCCAACAATTCATTGAAATAAATTTTACCAGTAATTTTACCTATTTCATCACATGCAAGACGAATGTTTTCAGCCTTTAAATCTATTTCATTTTCCTTTATTGCATCTTTTAAAAATATAATGCAATTTGCAAGAGCATTTTTATACCTTTGTTGTGTTAATGTTGCATCAGAATGGATTTTCATTTTTCCCTTTATTTTTTTTGTAAATATGTTCCAAAATTTATCCCAATTTGTTCCATTTTTTACAGAAATTGGAATAATATTTTTTGGAAGATTTGCAATTTGTTTTTTATCAATTTTATTAAAAACGACAATTGTATCTTTATCAATTTTAGTGTTATCAATAGATTTTATTCCATCGATCATATAAATTTTTATATCAGCTTTTGATGCAATATCAAGGGCTTTTTTTATACCTTTTTTTTCTATTCTATCATTTGTTTTTTCATTAAGTCCTGCAGTATCAGAGATATTAACTTTAAAACCATCTATATCCAAACTTGCATCGACAATATCTCTTGTAGTTCCAGCAATATTTGAAACAATAGCCTTGTTTTCACCAATAATTTTATTAAATATTGATGATTTTCCGACATTAGGTTTTCCAATAATTACAACTTTTAACCCCTGTTTTATAAGTTGAGCAGATGCCGAAGTTTTTATATGCTCTTCAATTTCTTTTATCAAAATTTTTAATTCAGCATCATTTTTTTCAATTATATTTTGTGGCATTTCGTCATCAGAGAAATCGATAGATGCTTCACACCAAGCAAGAATTTTGACTAATTTTTCTCGCCATGAATTATAAAGTTTTGAAAGTTTGCCATTAGTATTTGAAAGTGCAAGTCGTTGTTGTGATTTTGTTTCAGCATCAATTAAATCAGCAACAGCTTCTACTTGAGTTAAATCAAGTTTATTATTTAAAAATGCCTGTTTTGTAAATTCTCCATTTTCAGCAAGTCTTGCTTTTTTAAACATAGATAAAGCATCGTAAATACTATCAATTACAGCAATACTTCCATGTGTATAAAGTTCAACAGTATCCTCGCCAGTATAGGATGCTGGTCCCTTGAAAAATACAGCCATGCAACTGTCCAATAATATTTTTGTTTTTGGATTATAAATGTTTGTAAATTTTACAACGTTTGGTTTAAAATTTTTTCCATTACTAAGTTCTGATAATATATCATATGAATCTGGTCCTGAAATACGAAATACAGAAACACCGGCCTTACCATAAGCTGAACTTAATGCAAAAATAGTATTTGTATTTTTCATTTTACTCTTTTATTTCCTTAATTTTCCAAATATCCTTTGCATAACTTTTTATTGTTCTATCTGATGAAAAGAAACCTGAATTTGCAGTATTTATTACAGATTTTTTCCACCAAAGTTTTTGATTTTTATATGCTTCATCTATTTTAAGTTGAGTTTTTACGTAAGAATTAAAATCAGCAAGCAACATATATTCATCATTATTGTTGAAAAATGCATTCATCAAATTTTTATATCTATCAGTATCGCCTTTTGAAAAAGCACCTGTTAAAATTTGTTGAACAATTCTTTGTATTCTTAGGTTTTTATTAAAGAATTCTTGGGCATTATATCCATGTTCTTTTATGTTATAAACTTTTTTAGCTGTTAATCCAAATATGAAAATATTTTTTGAACCAACTTTGTTTTTAATTTCAACATTTGCTCCATCAAGTGTTCCGATAGTAAGTGCGCCATTAAGTGTAAATTTCATATTTCCAGTTCCACTTGCTTCTTTACCAGCAGTTGAAATTTGTTCGCTAAGTTCAGTCGCAGAAATTATAATTTGAGCTTTATCAATATTATAATTTGGAATAAATGCAACCTTTAATAAATCCTTACAACGTTTATCATTGTTTACAATTTTTGCTACATCATTTATAAGGGTTATAATTTCTTTTCCAACAGTATAATTTGGATGAGCCTTTCCTGCAAATATGTAAATTTTTGGTTGTAATCCTTGGGTTTCCCCATCAATAATCATATTATATCTGTCAATAACCTGAAGAATATTTAAAAATTGTCTTTTATATTCATGCATGCGTTTTATTTGTGAATCTATCATAAAATCAGGTGAAAATTTTAATTTTAAATCTTTGTTTACAAGATTTACCAAATCAAGTTTATTTTCATATTTAATTTTTTTCCACTCATCTAAAAATCCACGATCATTTTTAAATTTTAGAAGCTTTTTAAGATAATCCAAATCAGTTATCCATTTATTACCAATAGATTTTGTTATAAGATTTGATAATCTTGGATTTGCTTCTAATAACCATTTTCTTTGTGTAATACCATTTGTTTCATTGATAAATTTATGTGGAAAAAGTTCATTAAACAAAGGAAATTCTTTTTTCTTTAAAAGTTTAGAA
>JAEEGL013616726.1_pt1 | contig 65854 bp, 58 predicted proteins | sample 9134231 | NCBI WGS metagenome assembly JAEEGL01 (sample SAMN16246548, study PRJNA631951) | gut metagenome | biome: gut microbiome; feature: rumen; material: fiber-attached | host: Bos | place: Iran: Karaj | collected 2018-10
CTACGATTATTTCTGCGACAAAACCAAGGTCTCCTTCGGCATAGGCACCTTCGTTTCAAACGACACCTGCGAGGAGCCGTTAAACATAGTAATCAAACTCCAGTTTGTAAACGGCAGACCCGTAGCGAAACTCTCCGACACCCCCGGCAAAGCGATGTGCCGCGATGAGGAGTACCTTGAGTATCTCAAGAGAAGTGTTGAGTTCAGAATAAAAAGAGAATCATAAAAAGAAAACCGGATGAATGTCAGGCATTCATCCGGCTGTTTTATATATCTGTATTATTCATATAAGTTCTTTCCGAAAAGTTTCAGTATCGCGACAAATATATAAAAAGGAACATACTGAATATTGATAAAGAAGTTCTGCAGTTTATAGAAGAACGCGGGGCGCACGGTTACCTCAACAGAGCAGGAGAGCCCGCTTTCGGGGTCGGTTACGGTGAGGGTCGTTGTGCCTGTTTTAATACCTTTTATCAGCACACTTCCGTATCTGTTCTCCCCCTTTTCGGTTCTGGTTTCGATTATACCCTCTTCACTGCAGGCGACCTCGATTTTGTCGAAGTCAAATCTGTCATACGCCTCGTCGGGCATGGGATAAATCACAACATAGGTCTCAACGCCCACATAGGCGATCTCCTTGCCGTTGACAGCGGAGGTGTCAAGCTCTTTGAGGGCGGGAATCTCCTCCGCGGGCGTTTCTTCGGCGAACGCGAAAACGGAAAACGAAAGCGCGGTAATCAGCGCCAAAATAACGCATAAAATCTTTTTAAATGTTTTCATAATAATTCTCCTTTTCATCCGTGACAAAAGAATATGACTGTACCTATATTTTACCACCATTCGGGAAAATGTCAAATCGGGCAGTGCGCGCTATTGATTTTTTCGCAAAAAAGTTGTAATCTTTTTATATAAAAAAACGGAGGGATAACAATGGCAAAGAAAAAGAAGGCGGGTCTTATTGAAGCCGCTGTCGGGAACGCTGTTGACAAAGCCGCGGACAAGGCGGTTGAAAAGGTAAAGGGCAAGGTTGACGGCAAAGCTGCCGCTCTTGTAGGCAAGGCGGCGGACACCGCGATTGACAGGATAAAAGACAAGGCGGACGGAAAAATGCCCGCTGTTGTCGGTAAGGTTGCCGACGCCGCCGTTGACAAAATAAAGGACAAGGTCGACGGCAAAACGCCCGCCCTTATAGGCAAGGTTGTTGACTCGGCGATTGAAAGCGTGAAGGACGAGGCGCTCGACAAGGCAAAAACGGAGATTACCGCCATTGCCGTTAAGCACACCAAAAAACTTGTCAGAAAAGTTATCCGCCGCACGGTTACCGTCGCCGCGGTTTCGGGCTGCGCGGTTGTTCTGTTCAAGAACAAAGACAAGGTTATTGACTTCGCAAAGGGACTTCTCGGAAAATAAACTTGTGCCCGATAAAGGGTGAAACCGGTTTTCAGAATCAGTTCTGTTGCCGGAGAATATTAAAAAAACCGGGGTGATTAAATATGTTTTGTCCAACATGCGGAACACAGATGCCGGATAATATACCGAATTGCACAGTCTGCGGAAAGGACCTGAGAAATGTCAGCTATCGTCAGCCGGGTTATCAGTATAATAACAACCGGCAGAGCGATAATCATACGGGTGGAGGAAACAATTTCGAGGATTCTGTCAGACGCGGATTGAATAATCTCGGCAATTCCATCGGTTATGGCGCTCAACATGTTGAAAACAACATCAACAGAGCAACTGACGCCGTGCAGGCAGGATATCAGAACTATAAGAGTCAAAGCGAAGCATATAAAAAGGGCAGCGATGCTTTTATAATGTCCATAGTTGCTGTAGTATTGACATTTATGGCTTTTAATGTAATCAGCCTTGTTTTGGGTGTGATTGCTTTCAAATGGGCAAAAATCGGCTGTTCGGAATGCAATGAACACAAATTTGAACTTGCAAAAGCAATCAGTCTTGTAGCTATAGTTGTTTCCTCGATTGAAGTCGGTGCTATAGTTATCGGAGCAATAGTATCAGTTGTAATGCTGATTGTAAGAGTCAATCTGGCATATAAAGATTACAGCGGAATTATCAGAAATTTTGCCGCAATCGTATTCGGTAATATAATGTGATATAAATAATTAACAGGGGTATCTTCGGACACCCCTGTTTTTATTATTTATACTGATAAGCTCTTACATAGTCAACAACAAAATCCGTCGGCTCCGAACCGTCCGCAAGGGCGGCGCCCGCCCAGCTGTCGGCAGGCACGGCGTCCTGACCGCCGACCTCAACCGAAAGAATCATATATTCGGGAACCCGCGACGCTCCGCCGAAATCGGAACTGCCGGTTTTGATGCCGTTTATGTAAAATGTGTAGCCGTCCTCATTCCATTCCAGGCCGTAGGTGTTGAACTCCTCATAGGGATTGTTGAAAAGTATGAGCGGCTCACATACATTTGTGCTTTTGAGCGCCTCGCCGTAGCCGTCAATGTGAATGTTGGAACTTACCTTTCTCTGCGGGCTTCTGCCGTAGAAGGGCGACTCGAAAATGTCGATTTCAGCCCCGTCCGTTCCGCCGCCGTCAACATTGCTCATACCGTCTGTGAGCATCCAGAAAGCCGCCCACAGCCCTGTGCCCGCGGGCAGAATGCAGCGCACCTCGAAATAGCCGTATTTCTGTTCATACAGACCGTTCGTTTCAATTCCGCAGGTGTACCAGCCGGGCTTGCCGTTGCCGTTGTACCCCTCGGGGTAATAAGCGGTTTTTATGTGCAGTTCGCCGTCACGCACTTCTGCCATATCCGTGTGCCAGTAGCTGCCCCTGCGCACCGAAGCCGCGTCCGACGAGCAGCCGTGACCCCTCCATTTTGAAAAATCGAGCGAGTCGCCGTCAAATTCATCCGACCACACAAGCTCAAACTTTTCCTCGTGGGGAACTCTCGGAAAACCCTTGGGAGACAGCGACATAACAAGAGAGAGCATTACGGCGAAAAACGCTTTTATAAAGGCAAAAACAGTTTCCAAACAGCACAGAACCTTTCAATAAGATAATACTATCTTACCATTTTTTCAGTCGGTTTTCAATATCAGTCAAATGTATATGTGTGCTCGCCTCTCACCCTGAGATCGTTGTCGTAGCAGAGCACGTCAATCTGCCCCTCTTTTATTGTGAGCATTGTGGCTATATAGCCGCTGTCGCCGCTCTTGCCGCCGTCGAGCATCTGATAAAACGGAACATTGCCCGCGTTATACTCAAAGTTTATGCGGTGTTTGTGACCGCCGATGAACAGGTCAATGCCGAGGTCTGTGAGTATTCCGGACCAGTCGTTGCCGTAGCGGTTGTTGAGGCGCGGAATGTGGGCTACGCAGATTCTGTACTGCGCGTCCTCGTCGAGCGTCAGCGACTCCATCCACTTCGTTTCCTCGGCAACATAGGATGTGTAGTCAACAAGCCCGCTGTAGGTCCAGTCGGAATCGGATTTGTCCTCGCCCGAGTCAAGGCAGAGGAACTGAACGGGGCCGTAGCTGCAGGTGTAGTAGAGCCCGCCGGTGGTCGTCTTGAAAATGTCAACGGCGTCGCTTCCGTACTCGCCGCGGTTCTCGTGGTTGCCCCTGGTGTAGAGAATCGGTACTTTACCCTCGGAGAAACGGTAGGCGTATCTGAGCACCTGCTTGAATTTGTATTCGGCGGTCATCATGCTTACCTCGTCGCCGTTCATGATGATCAGGTCGGGCTCAACCTCAAAACAGCCGACCGCCTTCGCCGCGTTGTCGGGGTTTTCGTGAATGTCGGAAATGATGAGTGCGTGTATCTCATCCTGACCCGAATAACCCTTGAATTCGACGGGCTCGGACGAGATTGTTCTGCCCTTTACGGCAACGTACGCCCTTTTTGTGCCTATATGCTGTGAATGGTAGGTGTAGGTGTTGTGGTTGAGGTGCTCCTTCGGAATGCGTACGCTGTGAACGCTGTCCTCCGTGCGGTAGGCGGCGTTCTTCGAGTCTGTCACGGTGTATTCCTCGCCTTCATATTCATAGGTTACATAACCCGTGCCCGGCAGCGAGGTGGACCATATAACAGTGTACATATCGTCCCCGCTTTCAAATACGGAAGCGTTTGAGTCGAAACGGAAAATAAGTGTGTTGAAGGGCAGGAGAAACGCCGACTCAATTACCGTAATCGCTGAGATTAAAACACTGAGAATCATATTCAGCACATACATAAAACTTCTCCTCCGGAATTATAATACGGAATTATTATAACGGAGAAGAAGTGTTATGTAAAGATTATTTTGCTTTTTATGAAAAATAATTTTGTCTTTTAACTGTCGCTCTCATATTCCATAATGTCGCCCGGCTGGCAGTTGAGCGCCTCGCAAAGCGCGACGAGAGTGGAAAATCTTATGGCGCTGACATGGCCGTTTTTGAGTTTTGAAAGGTTTACATTGGCAACGCCGACCTTTTCGGAAAGTTCGTTGAGACCTATTTTTCTGTCAGCCATAACCCTGTCGAGCCGTAATATAATTTTACCCATAATACGCGCTCCTTATCAGAGTGTTTCGTCGGATTCTTTCTGAAGCCCCGCGCCGTATTTGAAAACCTCAACAAGTATATATACAACGGCGATAAGAAGAACATAGCCGAGGTTTACGCTCATACTGAAATCCGAGCCCCTGCCGAGGGATGACCACATTCCGTTGCTTACCATATAGAGAGCGTATACGGGCACAAGGGAGCGGGCGAAATATGTCATTTTCTTAATCACGTTTTCGCAGAAGGGGGTCTCGCAGGTTTTAAACGCCTTCATAAGTCCCTTGAGCATATGAAGCATAACGGTTGCAGCGCCGAGCATGCAGAAGGTGACGGCGAGGCAGGCGATTACTCTTTTTACGCTGAATATCTTTTCCTGCGCTTTCGCGTTCACGGCAAGTCCACCGTCCTTCTCTTTTACGGTGATTTCGGAAATGTCCTTGTCGCTGAATGTCACCGCCGGGTCGTCCGCGGCGTTTTCATCCTTGCTTATCAGGTCGCTGAGGTCGTCAACACCGTCAATCTTTATAAAATGATTGAGCGTGTCAAGAAAGTTGCCGGAAGATTTGATGTCTATATCCGTCGCGACCTTCACGGAAATATCGTTGTCGGCAACCGCTATCGCTCCCGCTCCTGCTATTGCCGTAATCACCATGGCGGATATTGCAGCGATTATAAGCAGAATGGATACCACATAGCCCACCGTGCCCGTAACATTGATTGTCTTGATTGATTTGTTTTTCATAACTGCCTCCGAAAAAATTAAAAATTTAATGTTTATCGTTAATTCGATTATATCACGAATTTTATGTTTGTCAAGCACTTTTTAATGATTATCGTAAATTTTTTTATTTTTTTGCCGAAACGCAATGAAATGCACGGCTGCGGATGTTCATTCGTTCTTGTATCGTATAATAATGTATGATATACTTATAATATCAATTAAAGAAAGCGGGAGATTGATAATGAAAAAAATACTGTCAGTACTGCTCGCGGCGTGTCTCTGCCTTCCTTTCGCGTCACTTGTTTTCGCGGATGAGGGCGGCATAACTGTTGACGGCACCTGGTCGGTGCTTGTTCCCGGCGAGCCCACGCAATATGAAACCTTCGCCGCGCAGAAAATAGCCGGCGTTCTCTCCGAAGTTTTCGGCACACAGGTCGCCGTTGTCAACTCGGCTGATGAAAAATACATCGCAATAGGCACCGCTTCACAGGCGGATGTTTCCGATGTTGCCGTCAACGGCTACCGCATTCAGGCAATCGGCGGCAATATCCACATAGGCGGCACGGGCGTGCGCGGTCTCGCGGCTGCGGCGTACCGCTTCCTTGAGGAGTTCTTCGGCCGCAAAGTTTATACATACAGGGATATAGTTCTGCCCCCGGCGCAGAGCGTCACCGTTCCCGCGAACACGGATACAGTCTATGAACCGTTCTTCGAATACACCGACACCGACTGGCTCAGCCCCTGCGACACCGAGTATTCGCTCGCGAACGGGCTGGACGGCGGAACATACCGCTCAATTCCCGCCGAAGCGGGCGGCACGGTCAACTATATAGGCGGCTTCTGCCACACAATGGGCACCCTTTGCGAAACGGCGGCTCACAAGGATTCCGACCCCGAGCAGCTCGCTCTTCACAACGGCGAGCGCACGGTGGATCAGCCCTGCCTTACAAATCCCGATGTGCTTGAGATTGCCACAAGAAATGTTCTTAAAATATGCTCCGAGCGGCACGACCCGAACGCCTCCCTGCAGATTATGTCCGTAACGCAGAACGACAATTACAACTACTGCGAATGCGAAAGGTGCAAAGCGTTTGAGGCAGCTCACGGCGGCGTGCAGTCCGCAACTATGATAAACTTTGTCAATCAGATTGCCGACGCCGTCAAAGAGGCGGGCTACGACAATATAGCCGTTGACACCTTCGCCTATCAATACACCCGCAAGGCGCCTACGGGCATCGCCCCGCGCGACAATGTCATTGTGCGCCTTTGCACAATTGAGTGCTGCTTCCTCCACGCTCTGGACGACAAAAAGTGCGAGCGCAATGTCGCCCTTATGAAGGACTTGAGCGACTGGTCGGCAATCTGCAACAGAATCTATGTGTGGGATTACACCACAAACTATTCAAACACCTGCATAGTTTTCCCCGATTTTGATGTTATTCAGCGCAACATTCAGGTATTCTATGAGAACAATGTCAAAGGCGTGTATGAGGAGGGCAACTACTACATCCGCAGCTGCAACACGGAGTTCGGCGAGCTTCGCGCCTATATGATTGCGAGATGCCTTCAGAACCCCTACTGCGACCTTGAGAGCGATGTTAACGGCTTCCTTGAGGCGTATTACGGCCCCGGCTGGGAGAACATCAAAAAGGTTGTCAATATGCATGTGGCAAACGCCTGCGGTTTAACAGGCCACCTGAGCATCGGGCAGAGTCCCTCTGCAAGTTTCTCTTTCTCGAATAAGGAAATAAAGGAGATTGAAAACTGCTGGGCTCAGGCGAAAGAGGCAGCCGCGAACGACACCCAGCTTGAAAACATAAACCGCTCCGAACTTTCCTGGCGCTTTTGGAAATCCAGCACAATGAAGGGCGAGTTTTCACTTCTCAATCCCGACCGCTTTGATGAAAACGAAAAACTCTTCGCGGACCTTCAGGCGTTCGGCGTGACTATGATTAACGAGGGCGGCTACAACGATTACCTCGACTGCGCCTGCGTAAGATATGTTCCCGCGAACGAGTGGGGAATGTATGAGGCGGACGAATCGGGCACCCAGGCGCGGCTGTTCTTCAGCAGAATCCTCGAATTCCTCACCCCGTTGCTCTCAATGTACGGCCTTCTCTACAAACTGTTCGGTTAAAAACAAAAGGATGCGCAGTTTTTGCGCATCCTTTAACTTTTACGGTTATTTAATTATTGAAAACAGTTCTCATTTATGCAATAATTAAAACAGACTTTTTGAGGAGAGGATTATATGAAAAAGTTTGTATCGGTTCTTATATGCCTTGCGGTGCTCTTCGGCAGCGTCGCCGCAGGTGTCGGCTCATTGACCGCCGGAGCGTACGGCAGCTGGCAGGAGGCGTATAAGGACTTCATTATCAATAAAGGATTTTTATCGTATATTCAGGATTATACCGGAATGAACGATGAAAGAGCATCTCAGGACAGTGTGAGTTTTGCGTTGCACGACATGGACGGAGACGGTATTCCCGAGATAATAATCCACGACGGATTATGGTATGCCGCCGCCAATGAAGGGTTCCATTTTTTTAAATATAAAAAGAATACAATACAGGATATCGGTTCAGAACACTCCTACGGTCTTTCATATATGAAAGGAACTGAATTCAACGGCTTTCTCAGTTGGTTCGCCCATGGCGGAGGCTATTTCTGGTCTTATGTTTCGATTGGTTCAGACGGACAGGTTGAAACCGAACTGCTTGTCAGCGGAACGGATATGCCTTTGGAAGGTCAGGAACCGGACGGAACTATAAGGATGACCGAAAAGACAGATAATGAAAAGCTTTATAAGGCGTATTGCACTGCCGCAAATGTTGACCCGGATAATCCGTTTGAATATTCGGATGATAATGATAATATTGAAGCATTGGAATTCTGTTCTTTATCTGAAATAAACGCAATGGGCTGGTCCGCTTTCTGCAAGAAATACGGTTATACAGTGACTGAAAAAACAGTTGTAAAAAGCGGCTGGGAAGGAGCGTATCTGGAAGTACTGCAAAAGGAAAAAACCGATTTCTATTTTCCCGATGCAAAATGCGTATTGATCTGCGACCTGTTCGGAGACTCAAATCCGGAAATGATATATCCCTGTAGTTCGGATAAAGAATATAACTATGACCGGTGCCTGAAAATACTCTCTTATAACGGCTCTTCGGTGCAGAGTATTTATTATGATTCAACCTGGTTTACTTATGGCGGCGGCGGTTCGGAAAATTGCTTTTTTGTACTTGATGACGGAAGATTCGGCACATTCTATTCTATGGCTGACGACTGGTCGTACTGTGAATACAAGATTCTTAAAGCAAATACGAATAATATTTCAGTTGAGGAAGAATTCAGCGAGTATTATTCATATGACTATGACAAAGGCGTTGAAAACGCGGAGTATAAAGTAAACGGGAAAAAAGTTGCAAAAAGCGAGTTCAATAATAAAAAGACCGCTTTGAAACAAGAAATTAAAACCGTATTGACGGGTGATGTTTCACGAGAGGATTTTATAAATGAGAGCCAATTGAAAAACGCACCCGGAATGACTTATGATAAAGCAATCAAGTTTTTACAGGGCAGTTCAACAACATACGAAACTTATAAATTCTCAGGTGAAGATAAAACCGTGAGCACATCTGTAACGGAAAATTCCGACCTCACAGAAACCACCGATGAAGATACAGGCAAATCCTTATCTGCCGACAGAGAGACCGCCTCAAACAACAAACTCTATATCATAATCGCCATTGTTTCCGCGGTTGTCGTCGCGCTTGTTGCCGCTCTTACTGTTATTGCACTGAAAAGCCGCAAAAAGAACAGTCCGGAACCTGGGGCGGAGGAAAGAACGGACGGTGCACAGCGGGCGCAGGAGAATTTATACGGAGAATATCCCGCCGAACCGGTTGATTATCAACAGCCCGCGCCGGTGAATCCTCCGGAATCAAAACTGATACAGTATTCCTGCGTTGAGGCGGGGCACGGCGGGCAGTGCGCCATGTGTAAACTTGAAACAGACAGACTGCTTTATGTCAGCGCCGCGAAGGGCGAAAACAGGCAAAGCTACAACCTGTGTGTAAACTGCGCGACCAAGATAATTCAGAAGTTCAAATCCGCCAACAACAATCAAAGTTAAAATCCATTGACCTTCTTCAAAAAACGGAGAAGGTCTTTGTTTTATATGTAAAAAAAGGATGCGCAGTTTTTGCGCATCCTTTTCTTGTATTATACTGTTTTCATTATCAGTGTATTATGACGTTGTATAGAGCGTGCAGGCCGTTGAATATTACTTCAAACGGCAGGCGGAGTACCGCGAGAACGGATACAAGCGCTCCGCCGGGACCGTCGTCAATCACAACGGGTATCAGACGCTGTGACTCGGTCAGGTTGCGCCAGATGAAATATACGTCGCTGCCATCACGGCAGAATGTGTCGTCCCTGAGCTGCTCACGGTCGCCTACCTGTAAAAAGCCGCAGTCTTTCATTCCGTTCGCGAACGCGATTGCCATCTGCTCGTCCTTGAGCGTTATGCGTGTTACCATCTGCAGTTCCGCGGCGGGCTTGCTCTTGTTGAGTTTGCCGACCTTGTAGCCGTCGCACCACCAGTATTTGCCGTAATCGCGGGTGAATTCGCGCTGAACCGTGCCGTCGGTCATATTGTGGTAGAGAGTCATTTCCATATCCAGCCAGTCATCCCTGCCGGCGCACTGGTAAGCCGAAGCGGGCGTGTCGCCGAATCCCACGGCGTATTTTGTGTAAACGCCGATTTCGCCGCCGAGCTGGAACAGACCGTACTGACCCTTCCAGAATTCAATGAGCCAGTCCTTGTTGCCGTAGGTGAAAACCACCCGCGCGAAGTCGTACTGATATCCGATTATCTGAGAGGCGTTGTCATAGAGACGGATAAAGCCGAACGGCATCTGCCACGTGCGGTCGTTGTTTGAATAATAATAATCGCCGAGATTGCTGTATTTGTAATTCATCGACAGAAAAATGTGCGGTATGGTGCGCCTTGAGGAAACATTGACCGTGCAGGTGGCGGAAACGGGAGTGTCCCCGTTCATAGCGGTGGCTTTTATCTCCGTGCGGCCGGAACTCTTGCCGCTGACAATGCCGTTGCTGTCCACTGTCGCAATACTGTTGTTGGCGGAACTCCAAACAATTCTGCCGGGCGCCGGGTCAAAATTCTTCGGCTCCGCTTTTAACTGTATTCTCGCGCCGACCGTAACGGGAATTACGCTGTCGGATAAAACGAGCTGAGGCGCGGACGCGTCCTGCGTTGCGGCGCCGACCTGCCCGTCCGCCGTGTTGTTGCCCGCCGCGCTTACGGCTGATGAAAAAATGAGTACTGCGCAAAGTAAAAAGGCGGCTGAGCGTCTTAAAACTTTCATTGTTTTTCCTCCCGGTAGTTTAATCCTGACTTTATGCCGGTAATATCCGCGGATTATCCGCTGCTAAAATATTATTATAGTATATTTTCGGTAAAAAATCAAATAAAATATGACAGACCGCACAATGTTCGTATAAAGAAAAAACGCGGGGAAGTGCAATGTCTTATGAGTCGTGTACAACTGCAATTGTTGAAAGTGAAATCGTTCGCTTTGCTCACGGTGAAATCTTCGGCTTCGCCTCAGATGAAATCGAATGCTGACGCATTCGGTGAAATTAAATCCACCCACGCCCGCAGGCATTTCACTGCCCGAAGGGCAATTTCACATTGCGAAGCAATATTTCACCCACCCGAAGGGTGGATTTAGTTAAAAAAGGACTTGCCTTTGCAAGTCCTTTTTCATGGCCCGCCTGACAGGATTCGAACCGTGTCGTCACGGGCTGCGTATCGTTCGCGCCTGCGGCTCTCACTCGCTCCGCCGTTCCTCCTTCCCCCGCCAAGTTTTTTAACTTGTCGGGGACCCCGTTAAACGAGAGCGCAGGTTTCTCATCCTTGAAACAAAAAAGAAAAGGCGTGCACTAAGCACGCTCTTTCCTTTTGGCCCGCCTGACAGGATTCGAACCTGCGCTCTCCGGAATCGGAATCCGCTGCGTTATCCAGCTACGCCACAGGCGGAAGTTATTGATATATAAGGGAGAAACCGAATATTTATAAAAATTAAAAAAGAGTCTGGACCAAAATTTGAACCAAAATTGACAACTAAACCTCAAATTCCTCATCTACTGTTTTAATTCTGTCGGTCATTATATCAACATATGTCCGGGCTGTCAAGGCAGGGTCTTTGTGCCTGAGTTTCTTTGACACCAACTGCATATCGTGGTATTGTTCGTATAGAAAACTGGCGTAAGTGTGTCTTGTGGTATGAAGCCCGAAGGTTTCTTTTGCATATTTCTTCTTCTGCTTATTCTTCTTATCCCTCTCTTCTTTCATTCCTGAACGTTCTTCAATTCCTGCCGCTCTCAGAATTCTGTGCCAGCGTCCCCTGAGCACGGAAATTGTAATGGGCTGTCCGTCTTCCGTGTGAACAACATAGCCCTCATACCCCTTAGCTTCTGTCGCTTTCATTTCGGCAAGAATGTTGTTTGCTTTGACAGAGAGCGATAGAGTTGAGCTTGACTCTTTTGTCTTAGGTGTTCTGTCCTCAGCAGTGCGTGCTTTAATATTGCCTTGACTATCTCTCGCATTAGCAACCGTTCTATTGCTTTCAATAGTCAGCTCTCGTTTCGCCTCATTCCAGTCAGAGTATTTCAAGCCACAGAGCTCGGATGCTCTTAGGCCTGTTTGAAGCAGGAAGTCAAAAGCTATCGCCTGATAGTGCTCGGTATGCTTCATATCATACTCGTTTCGGAATTTGTTTCCGTCATCGTCTTTAAGTTCACGAGTCTTGCATTTTGGAGTATATCCGTTATATATAACATCCTGTATTGCTTTAACTTGTTCTTTGGAAAGATACTTGTGCTCCTTGACCGGTTTAACATTATTTTTGTTCGGCTTACTGACGCCAATCATCGGATTGTTTCCGATGATTGGCGCCTTATACTTAAAATAGGAATTGAGGTGTGAGTAAATTTTTTTGATAACACTGAAACTGCAACCTTTATCTTTTGCTATGTTGATACAGTCCTGACAGTCATCAACTGTTATTTTGAAAACCATTTTGTTCCCGAGAACGGGTATGATATGTGCGTTGATGACTTGCTCCATTCTGTCATAAGATGTCGGCTTTAACTCTCTAAGTTTATAGCGGACCATCCATTCGTGTATATCGTCTTTTAACAAAGCGTTTTCGGGTTTTGCCGCATCCACCCGTTCCAAATAGGTATTAACGGCGCTGATAAGTTCACCGATGCAATAATTATGCTTTTCAGGGTCATATGGGACGTGAATTGCTTTATATTTCGGAGTTCCGTCTTTATATCTATCCTTTGTAGGAACTTTGACTCTGACACGCATATTGTCAACATCATAGAACAAGTTGAGCACCTTTGACTTGCCGTTTATGACAACGGTTATATCCTTGCGCTTTTCCTGTAGCTCCTTATTTGTGCTTTTCTTCGTAGGCATCAAGTATCTCCTCTAATTCATCTTGGGGAACCAACTGCAATAAGAACGAATATTCTTCGTTGGGAATAAACTTCGGACCGCTTTCTGCTGAATGAGCCATTCCATAAGCCGTGCTTCCCCTTTGCATGGCTCTTCCCATATATGCTTCAAAGTTTTCTCTTTTGCATAACCATTTTCCTTTTTCAGGGTCATTAACATCTGACTTAAAAGCTTTTATGCTTTGTCGAGTCATAATTCCCCTTGCTGTTTTTATGCTGAGTCCGGTTTCATCAGCAATATCTTTAACAGTCATATAAAGTTTATCAGCCATATTATCAACTCCATTTTATTTAATATATAATAACATAAAAATAGTGCGGATGCAAACTGAATATATAAAAAGCCCGATGAATCGTAATCTTTGATTACAGATCATCGGGCTTTCTTTATTTATTAAACTCCTTATACAGCATTTCTGCAAGGACGGTCATCATCGCACGATACTTCGCCTCTTCTTCAAACATTGAGGTAAATGCTTCGGTCTGCTCAACATAGCTTTCCTGAGCTACTTCATCAAACGCCTTGCGGAAGATACCGTCTTTGAAAAGCTGAAGGTCCATTGTCTTGGCGTTCTTCGCAAGCTTCTTGTCACCGAAGAGCTTGTCGTGAAGAGCGTTGAGGATGACTCTGTCCGCCTCGGTAAACTCGCCTTTGTAAAGCTCGTTTATCTTTTCAATTATTTCCTCGAGCGGGTCCTTCTGCTCGGGTCCTGCTTTCCCCTTACCTTCTGCCGGCTTCCACTGTCCGCCGACGGGGTCGAGCTGGATATCGCCCTTGAATGTCTTTTCCAACTTGTAGTATTCAAGCTTCAGAGCTCCGTCAAGGTCGAGCTTCTGCTTTTCATCCTCGGGAAGAAGCTTGATAAGATATGACAGGAATACATACTCCTTCTGCATTTCGGCGTCAAACATACGGCTGACCTGTGAGATGTAACCATACCACTTGATGAACGAGCGGACCTGACGGCGGAAGTTGTATCTGTCGTCAGTTGCCCTGTCGTTGTATCTGTCAGCAACGGGCTTGAGCGCAGATGTCATCTTGCCGAACATCTTGGCGTCCTGCTTTTCTGTCGAGTAGTAAATGGCGGTAAAGGCGGCGATGTCGTTGTCGGAGTATAGGTTATACTCTCTCAGCTCTTTTCTGAGCGTGTAGAGCTTGGCAACATTGACTTCCTGAGAAAGAGAGGTCTCCTGATAGAAGGGCTGAAATGCTTCTTTGATGTCGTCAGCCGTATTCACGAAATCAAGAACGAAAGTGCTTGATTTCTCCGGGTGAATACGGTTGAGGCGTGAGAGAGTCTGCACGCATTTCACGCCCCTGAGCCTTTTGTCAACGACCATACTGTGCAACAGCGGCTCGTCAAAGCCCGTCTGATATTTTTCGGCAACAATGAGCACATTGAAGTTTTCGTGGAATTCCGCCTTCGTCTGCTCTTCCTTGATATGTGTTCCGTCTTTGCGGATGTTCAAGCCGCTTTCAGTGTATTCCTCTCCGCCGTCGTTTACACTGCCGGAGAAAGCAACCATAACGCCGACATTTGCGTATTCGCTGTTGCCCTCAGCAACCTTCTCTTCTATGTAGCGCCTTATCTCTTTGATATATCTGACTGCGGCGAGTCGTGACGATGTAACAACCATCATCTTACCCTTACCGCCGACGGAGTTCTTTGTTGTGTCGAGGAAAGTCTCGACTATTATCGCCGACTTCTGCGCTATGTTGTAGGGGTGCAATTCCTCATACTTCTTGATGAGCTTTGCAGCCCTTGATGAAGGCACATCGGGGTTGTCGGGAATGGTCTTTGCTATCTGAAAGCTGGTCTTGTAGGTCATATAGTTCTGAAGGACATCCATTATGAAGCCTTCCTCTATCGCCTGACGCATTGAATAAATGTGGAACGGGTGATATGTGCCGTCGGTGTATTCCGTGCCGAACATCTCAAGAGTCTGACCCTTCGGCGTTGCAGTAAAGGCAAAGAAGCTGAGGTTCTTGTGCTTGCCGTGAACCAACATCTCGGCGATGAGGGGGTCGTGTTTGTCAACCTCTTCCTCTGCGAGTCCTTCGGCTTCGGCATACTCCTTGAGGGCTTCCTCTGTGTCGGCAAGAGCTGTCTTGAGCTTTGTCGCCGCCGAGCCCGTCTGTGACGAATGCGCTTCATCGACGATAATGGCGAAATTCCTGCCGGCGGTGTTGTCAACCTCTTCATAAATTACAGGGAACTTCTGAAGGGTTGTTACAATAATTCTGTCGCCGTTGTTAATGGCGTCTCTCAGGTCTTTTGAGGTCTTGCCCTCGCCTATCGTCTGAACAGTGCCGAGCGTATGGTCGAATGAAGAAACGGTGTCCTGAAGCTGGCGGTCAAGCACGGTTCTGTCCGTGACTATAATCACGGACGAGAACATGGGCTTGTTGTCGGTGTCAAACAGCGAGGCAAGACGGTAGGCGGTCCAAGCTATGGAGTTGGACTTGCCCGAGCCTGCCGAATGTTGAATGAGGTAATTCTTGCCGGCGCCGCTCTCTCTGACATCGGCGATGAGCTTGCGAACAACATCAAGTTGATGGTAGCGAGGAAATATAATTTTGTTCTCGCCTTTTGGCTTATGAATGAATTTTTGTATTATATCAAATGCGCTGTCTTTCTGAAGCACGCTCTCCCATACATAGGCGGTCGGGTAGCCGTCGGGGTTCGCCGGGTTGCCCTTGCCGCCGTCATTACCGGCGCCGTTGCTTCCTTGGTTAAAAGGCAGGAAGTATGTCTTGCCCTTGTCAAGCTTCGTCGCCATACAGGCGTCAGTGTGGTCTATGCAGAAATAGGCGAGAACTCGCTTGTTGAATTGGAAGCATTTTTCACGGGGGTCACGGTCATACATCCACTGACGCTTTGCGTTGTCAATGGTCTGCCCTGTGTATTGGTTCTTGAGCTCTATGGCAAAAACGGGAATGCCGTTTATAACAAGCACCATATCGACGGAGTTGCCGTTATCCTTTGAATAACGCCACTGCCTGACGCAGTTGCAGATGTTAGCCTCATAAAGAGGCCAAGCCGTGGTGCTGAGTTTGTTCTCCGGTCTGAAATAGCAGACTCTGAACTTGAAACTAAGATATGTGAAACCGTCACGCAGGACTTTGATAAGACCTTCCTCGTCAACGGCGTTATTGAAGGCGTTGACAAATTTGCGCACGGGGTCCGAGCTCTGCTGCTTCTCAAACCTCGCCCACTCTTTGGGCTGGGTTCTTTGAACAAAGGCAATGAGGGTGTCGGTGTATAAGCCCGTGTTAGGGTCATACACATCGGTCGTCTTAGTCCAGCCGCCTTCGGCGGAAATAAGGAACGACTCAATGTCTTCTTCAAAGCGCTTTTCGGTTGTGACTATCGCCGGTCTCGGAGAAGAACCGCTGGTTTTACCAGCATATTCGCCCAAGCCGAATTCTTTGCGGATATCCTCGGGAAAATAGTCCGCAGGTTCGGTATAAGTATTGTCTTTATCCATAATTACACCTCTTTCTTGCCTGTGACATATTCGTATATAACGGACTTTTTATAGAATTGTAATTCCTCAATTATCTTTCGCTTTGCTTCAATGAGCTTGTCTATATCTGCTGATTTTCTGTCAAGAAAATCAGCAATTTCTTTTTGTTCATCAAGAGGGGGATAAGGAACTCTTTTCATAGAAATAGTTGAAGACGAAATAACGGGTTGTGCAGAAGCTTTTGAGTATTGTCTCAAATTCATTGCTTCAAAAGCAAAAGAAAAGAACTCTTCATTAACATTGTTAATTTTTCGAGCAATAAGGGAATGCTCAGTTACCCATATTTTTTCATCTATCAAATGTATATTTCCGCAAAGAGCGCCAACTCTTCCAATTAGTATTTTTTTGCCTTCAAGGTTGAATTTTTCATAGAAACCTCTTATGCCATTTGCACCATATACAGGATATATATGTGTGTCATCAAAGTCGTCAACAAACATTTCACTTGTTAATGTTTCACCGCTGGAATAGCGAAACAAATTGCCTGTTCGTGTTACGCTCCACTCTTCGGGTATCTCCCCTATCCACTCGATACCGCTGGGCTTCGTTTTGCGGCTCGGGCGGATGCCTTTGGTAACGGCTTCGGTTATGACAGACTGCTTGAGCTTCTTGTATTCCTCAATACTCTCTTCTGTCTTTTTGATGACAATGTCTATTTCCGCAGATTTTCTGTCAAGAAAATCTGCAATTCGTTTCTGCTCATCAAATGGCGGAACAGGAATTGATATTTTTTTCATATCTGACCAATTCGTAGTCCAAAGGTCATCAACTATTCCGTGTCCCCACTTATAAAACTCATCGGCAAACAAGGTTGTATGAAAAAGCCAGTCATAATATTCCGGGTCCATTTTACCCTTAGGGGCAAGAATGGTGTTTATCAATGAGACGGAACCCTCATATTTTGATATACCGCAGGAACCTCTTCTGTCGGAACGGCTGTTTATAGCAAAGTCGCCGATACATACGAGCTTTCTGTCATCGTGAGCGTCGCTCTTTGCAGCTGTTTCAAGTTGTGGAACAATGCCTTTCATTGTTACTGAAAGCGGCTGATAGTCTCTATCACTGACTTTTGTTTTTCTTTCAGAGTATTTGCTTCCTATATTATCGGTTTCCCATTCTTGCGGTATCTGACCTATCCACTCAAAACCGCTGTCTTTCATCATTCTTCCCATATCAGTTCTCCTTGCCGAAAAGACTTCTCAGGGAAGCGGATATTTCATCTTCGAGTCCGACGATTCTGTCAAGAATCGCTTCGGACTCTTCGGGTTTCTGATACTCATAGAAATATCTCGTCATCGGTATTTCATATCCGACTTTTGTCTGACTTTTATCTATCCAAGCGTCTGGAGCATAGGGCAGAACCTCACGGGCAAAATACTCGTCAATATCTTCATTGAGCGGCACGGTCTCTGTGTCTCTCAGGTCTGAGTCCGCAACGGGTTTACCCTTCTTCATAACCTTGTTGCCGTTTTCATCGTAAAGCGGTCGCTCAATAGTTATCTTCCGGTAGCCGAAGTCTGCGCTGTCAAATATCTTGCTCTCGCAGTAAATGCCGTTCTTGTCGCCGTATATCCTGTTATTCTCAAATTCGCCGTATGCCTTGACTATCATCTCACGGCAGTCATCGGTTATGTCGTTTCGCTTGTTGCCTATATTCTTGCGTCTTTTTTCAAAACAATTAGAAGCGTCAATAAGCTGAACCTTACCTTCACGGAATGAGGGCTTGTTCTTATTGATAACCCAAATATATGTTGTGAGGGGGGTGTTCATAAAGGCGTCTGTCGAAAGCTGAATAATGGCTTCGAGCCAGTCGTGGTCTTCAAGCATATACTTACGGATGTTTGAAGGTCCCGAACCGGCGTCACCGGCAAACAGCGGCGAGCCGTTCTGAATTATCGCCATTTTGCCGTCATCGGCAAGCTTGGCAAGACCGTTCAATACAAACAACTGCTGACCGTCGCTTATCTTCGGAAGACCGGGAGCGAAACGACCGTTTTCGCCGAGCTTTGCTTCAGCTTTTACGGCGTCTTCTTCTTTTCTCCAAGAAATACCAAACGGTGGGTTTGAAATTATTTTATTAAAAGTGTAGCCCTCAAACCGGTCTTCGCTCAGGGTGTCGCCGAACCTCATATTGTCCGGGTCGCCGCCCCTTATCATCATATCGGCTTTCGCAATAGCAAATGTTGACGGGTTGAACTCCTGACCGAAGCAGGTGACTTCCGCCTCGGCGTCAAGTTTTCTTATGCGCTCTTCCATACAGCTCAACATCTGACTTGTGCCCATAGCCATATCATAGACGGTGATGTTTCTTCCGTCAAAGACATCATCGCTGAGCAGTATATCTGTCATAAGATAAATAATATCACGGCTGGTGAAGTGGGCTCCTGCCTCTTCGCCGTAACTTTCGGAAAAGCGGCGGACAAGGTCCTCGAAGATATAACCGCAGTCAACGGCGCTTACCTTATCGGGACCGAGATAGCCGTTCTGTGAGTTGAACTCCTTAATGACGAGGTAGAGCACATTGGCGTCAACCATACGGTTGATGACATCGTTGAAGTTGAACTTTGCGAGCACATCCTGAACATTCGCCGAGAAACCGGCGAGATAGTCACGGAAGTTTGCCTCGATATTCTCTGAGTCCGCAAGCAGAGTCTCAAATGTGAACTTGCTTGTATTATAGAACTGGTAGCCGGACGCCTTGCGCAGGAAACCGTCAACAACGGCAAGGTGCTTTACCTTCTCATACTGCTCCAGCACCGCTTCGTGCGTGGGCAAAAGGCAGTCGTGAAATCTTTTCACGACTGTCATAGGCAGTATGACAAGACCGTATTCGTGCGCCTTGAACGGACCGACAAGCTGGTCCGCAACATTCCATATCAGCGCAGACTTCTCCGCAATGTTTACGCCTACATTTGAAACATCAGCCATAATTATCAACCTCAACTTTCATAGATATTATATTATACTCTATTACATTATAGTTTGTAAACAATTTATATTCGGCATTTTCGGCGAGATTACAGATCGCCGAAAATCGCCTTTATAACATAATACTCCCCCTTGAGTCCCAAAAACCGGACTTGAGGGGGTTTTTTTGCTTTTTTTCAGAAAAACGCCGTTTTGTCAAATTCGTTTGCCAAATTTTCTCTCATATTCTTTTTGCCGAAACACAGAAAAAATTTTTTTGAAAAGTGAACATATTTCTGTTTTTTGTCGGGTTTTGAGTGCAAGTCTTACGTATATGCCGTTTTTTGCGAAAAACGAGTTGCATACTTACTCACCGGCAAACTGTGTCGGCAAAACAATACAAAGAATTACCTCGCGCCCAATGGGGTAAAGGGCAGGAGATATCTATGAATATTTGTTTAAAGCACATCAACCTTGACGGCGATGAAGTCATTTTTGAGCTCTGCGTTGAAGGTTACACCGTCTATGTTTACTACTGTAAATGCTGCGGTCATCTCTCGCTGGGCTATCACACGAGCATTTCCGACTTTGTCAAGGAGCACGAAGAAGACATCTATGAATTCATCTACGAGGTGGTCGAATGAACAAAGAATTCTTCAATTCCCAATTCGACAGCACGGTCGAGGGCGAAGGGTGGCGCCGGATTTTATCCGGCAACACCCGAGCATGCAACTATGACGAGCAATTCGCAGTCTATGTCAAGGCGACTCCCGTTGCGGAAATTTTTAAAAATTCCGCAAAACGCAAATGTGAAAAGCCAGTCATATCAAGCCAAAAAGACACCCCCTCGAAAACTGTTATGGAGTATTTACGGGGTAATGGGTGCTATACCCTTTCCTTTATTTCAGATGATGAATTGACAGGTACATATTCTTTAAATTCATACTTCCTTAATGATATGAAGTCTGTTGACTTTAATTTTGTCATCCGAGCTGACTGTTGCTGGGTGTCTAACCCTTCTAATATTATTTCGTATAACTTTTCTTTTATATATTGCGGTTACGCTTTTTCCTTTATATTCCTTATATTTGATGATGTTATCAAAGCTCTGTCTCTTGATGTTATGCTCGGTAGGATATTTGACTTTCTTGACTATAAACGAACTGACCGTCGTAAGGTCACTTCTTATGAATATATCCCTGAACTTGATAAAAAGGGTAAACCCGTTATAAGGAGCTGTGCTAAACACAGCGACGCTTTAATTAAAGGTCGTTATGCTTTCATAAACGGTAAGCCGACTTCAAATGAGTTTAAGACCGTCGGTTCTGAATATAAGCCCTCTCTTGTTCATAAGAAATATGACTTCACCGGTGATAAGCTGAATGTCACTCTGCTCTTGTATCACGGGCTTCAGTTCTTCTCTTCTCTGAGCGACAGCTCTTATATCTTAAATAACCTTAATATCCGTGAGCACGGGAAGGGACTTTTCAGCACTAAGCCCATTATGCTTAATGCTATAAGTCTTGTTAATAAGGGCTGGAATTACACTTATCCCGTATGCCTTACTATCCGTGACGCCGTAAACCACGACTGTATCGGTGACGCAACGCCCACACAATTCGGTGAGTGCGCCAAGTGCAGACAGACTGACTTCTCCGACACTGAACTCGGGAAAGACTTTGAACTGCGGTTCGATGAGTATATCACCTCTTACCCTTCAAAGTATCTTAACTACGCCGCTCAACGCAACACCGATGTTCTGATGTATATGAGCGTTATATGGGGCTTCAACCGGTTCATCCCGTTTACCCTGACATCTGCTGCCTGTTCTCTCGCTAAGGAGCAGATAGCCGAACATCTCGGTTGCGTTAATGACGCCGAGTATCTCAGCCGTTATTCAGGAACGGTCCATTTCAAGGGCAATTTACTGAAGACCGCCCGTGAAAAATTCTGCCGCTGGAGCAGTAATATGCCTCTCAACGATGACTGCGACATTATCCAGCGTTACAGCGCTAAGTCCTACCGTGGCGGTTATAACGGGTGTATGTCGGTTGACTGTCATAACGGTATCAACACCTACGACCTCGACATATCCGGCGCCTATCCGACAAGTATGGCGCTTATACCGGCTATCGACTGGAACGACTGTATCGACTATCAATTCACACGGGGGCAAAAGCTCAGCTTGGCTGATTTCGCCGTTGACGGCGAAATCACGCCATTTGCGCCCGTGTTCGCAAGCGTGACTTATAAATTCCCTGATGACTGCCGTTACCCCTGCCTTCCCCGTAACGGCGAGGACGATGATGAAGCTCCGGCCTACCCGTTGGAAGAGGACCGCCCCGTTTATTGTTCCGGTCCCGAACTGTATCTCGCCCTGAAGCTCGGAGCCGATATAACGGTATCGAGCGGATATAAGGCAAAGGTGCTTCACGACTCCGACGGCAACATCATTTACCCTTATCGCTCCATAGTTACCGCTCTCGTAAAAGCCCGTTCCGAAGCCGAGAAAGCCCACGGCAAAAAGAGCTTTCAGGCGAAGCTCCTCAAGCTTGTTGTCAATATGCTCTACGGCAAAACAGCCCAGCAGGTAAGCCAGCTGTATTCGAGCGGTTCCAATGACAAGGGCGACGAGAGCCCTATAACCAACCCCGTCTCTGCTACTATGACAACCAGCTTCATCAGAGCCGTGCTGTTCGCCGCATTTCACGACATCGAGGAAGCCGGATATGAGGTATATTCGGCTACGACCGACGGTCTTATAACAAACGCTCCCTTTGATAAATTCATCGGCTTTGACCTCTTTGGGCTGAACGCTTATCTGCTCGAGTCTCGCAAAATTATAACGGAACAGGCTGACCCCGACACTTGGTCGGTCAAACACGAACAGGACGACCTCGTCAACCTTACCACTCGAGGCAACGCCAGCCTGACGGCTGAGAACAAAATGCTCGGCATTATGGGCGGCGTATTCGCAAAGAACGGTGTCTCTACGGCTTATCCCGACGCCCCTAAAGAATGCGCTCAGAACAGGGAAGCTTTCATAAAAGCCGTTGCCGGCAGAAAGGGCAAAATTCCGACTGAGTTTTTGGAATACCCGACGCTGAAAGACATCCGAAACGGCGGTCTGTATAAGCGTGACAGGAGCTTCCGCTGTATCAATATGGACTATGACATGAAGCGCAAGCCGGTCCGCTCATCACTCAGGGCGGAACAAATAACCATTGACGGCGAAACCTTTGAGATAGCCCATATTGAAACTGAGCCCTACCGTGACTCCGAAGAACTGAAATTCTACCGTTCCGTCAAGGAAAGAATGACTTGCCTTCGGACGGTTGCCGAGTGGGAGCAGTTCTTTGACGCCATTGACATAAAGACAAACGGTCGCTCCCGTTTACCGTCAACGGGAATATACGACTGGTCTGTATTATGCGCCTGTATCATCGGCTACCGTGCAGGACTGTGGGATATCCCGTATCTTGACACCCCCGGTTTAACCGTTGCCGAAAAATGTGCGTGGATAAACTCCTTCAACGGCGACGGCGAACATACCTATTCAAAAAAACACTGGGATAAGGCAAGCGAAAAAGCGGTTCAAGCCAAGTGCTTGCCGCAAGCTATCGTGCATCCCCTGTTACTGAAATTACAAAAAGCAAACACCTATTAGACCGTCGCCCTTGCGCACCGATATAAAATCGGTGCGCTTTTAGTTTTAAATAGGGGAGCAGTCTGAGGGACAAAGATTGTGATTGCAAATCACAATCTTTGTGCCGTAAATTTCCGGCAGACTTATATTATATAATATATATGGAAGGCAACAGGAGTAAACCGTAAAATTTATTGAAAGGACTTGATATATATGCGAATAACCGAATTGACAGAGCAGGAAAAGCTCTACGCAAGCAAGCAGAGTCAGCAGCTGCGTTCTCAGACCGGTGCCGTTGAATGTTCCTTTGTTGTTTTCGACAATAACTGCCTCTATCTCTCAGGTGAGAAATACAGCACCTACTATGACAAAGAGGCGTTTGCCGATAATTACAACGACACTCTCGGTCAGCTTCAGAAGGACGGCTTTATGATAAGTCAGCAGGAGTTTATCAGATACGGCGCCGAACACTACGGCGGAGTGCGTATTGATAACAACGGCTATACCTACATTACTACCTTCGAGCCCGAAAACGGCTCAGCAAAAATGCACATTTACGACACCGAAAAGCTCAACAGCCATATCAAAGAAGCCGAGCGAGGAGTTAAGGTCAGATGCGGTGACGAAGAATTCATCGTTCCTGACGGCGGCAAAATCGTCGTGGACTACCACGACGGAAGCGAGCCGACCGTCAGGACAGCAAGATACATTGACCAAACCCATTTTGAGCTGGACGGTTCAAGTCTCGGGCTCTACCACCGTGACGAGTATTCAATGATAATGCAGGAGCACGGATATACCGTCAAGCCGTTTGACGAAAGCAGAAAAATGACGGTCGTTCTTGTCCGCCCGGGAAGAGAGGCAGAAATATCAGAGCTGCCTAACGGCGAACTTGAGACTCTGCAAAAAGCCGTCGGCGGATATATCGAAGCTCTGTATTTCGACACGAATGACGAGGTTGCCATTATATGCAATGAAGAGGGCAAAATTAACGGTATGAGACCGAACCGTGCGATGTATGATGACGAGAACAATATGTATGACATCGTTTACGGTCAGTTTATCGTCGTCGGACTCGGCGAGGACGACTTCCGCTCATTGACGCCCGAACAGGCTCACAAATACTGCAAGCACTTCAAAACACCTGAACGGTTCTACTTTTTCAATGACCGCCTTGTTGCCGAGAAAGAGGTAAGTTCTGAACAGCAGTCACGGGGTCCCCATATATGAACAGCGACAGCGTTTTTCTCGTTATCGCTGCAGTTGCTTTCGCAATGCTGTTTTTTATCGGCGGGCAGACAAGCGATAACAAAATACGAAAGAACCTTGAAAGGCAAAAAAAACGGGCTCAACATCCTGCGCCCGACAAGTCACTGCTAAGAAATCACCCTAACGAGGGTGATTTCATCCTCGGAAAATACGGGCGCAGGTATGTCTGCTGGAACACTGAAAAGGACGGTCATTTTTGTATCTGCGGCGGTTCGGGAACGGGCAAGAGCTCATCCTTGATAATACCTTATCTGCTCAACAGCAATTCCCAGCCGAAACTTGTCTTGGATATCAAGGGCGAATTGAATGAGCTGTGTGCCAACGGAAGAGACAGGGTATTCAGCCCTATCGGCAGAACTTGGGGTTGGTCGGTTTTTTACGGTTTGACCGACGACTCCACTCCTGCTGAAATTCTGCAGGTCATTCAGACTGTCGTTTTCTCGCTTGTTCCCCTCGGCGAAGGCAAGGACCGCTTTTGGAATTTGTCCGCTCGCAATATGCTCATTGGACTGCTCACCTATTACTACACATCCGGCAAACGCGACTTCATCGCTTGCGTTGACGCTATTCTCGGCTGTCCCATTGAAGACCAGATAAACGAGATAATTAACACCGTTGCGCCTGACTCTGATATTCACCGCTATCTTATCGAATTCGCCGGAATGGCTCCCGAAACTCTGTTGTCGGTCTACGCTGGAATGTCTAATTCGCTTTCCTGCTTCTCAGATGTTGACCTGCGCTGGGCTTTCTGCGCTGAAACACCCCGAAAGGTCAGCCCAAAGACACTGCTTGAAGAAGAGAGGTCAATTTATCTGTCTGTTCCCGAGCACAAGCTTGCCGCCTGGGCCGGTCCATTGGCAATGATAATTAACCTGACGCTGTGGGAGCTGAGTCGTCGTGAGGTTACGACTTCGAGCAAGCGTATCGGGGTGGTTATCGATGAGATGTCACGCATTGTCTCCGGCGGCGGTTGCTTGGACGGTATTATCGACGCTTCAATGACGCTCAGGAGCCGTAAAGTTACGCTTATTGTAGCATTACAGGCTCTCGAGGGACTTTCCGTTAAAGGCGGTTTCAATGAAAACGAGGTTACAACGCTTGTTTCAAATATGGGTATCCGCATAGTTTTGAGCGCAAGTTCGGGCAAGACACAAAAGACTGTCTGCAACGACTGGGTTGGTAAATATACGGTTAAGCGGCAGTCCAAGTCAATGAACGGCGGTAAACGGAACAATTCTTACTCTTTTGAAGACAAACCTATTCTCGAACCGTCTGACCTGAATTCGCTCGGTGATGAAGCCGTTATTATTACGCCGCTCGGCTTCTGTATGCTCAAAAAGTGCTTTTATTTCCGTGACCCGTATCTTAAACCGCTGGCTGAACGCAACAAAAAATAACCCGTCCGGTTCTGCCGATTATTAAATCGGCAGGATCGGACAAAAAAGGAGTTGATATTTATGATAGATACCAGTGCCGCTACTTCCCGGGCGGAGAAGGTAAAGATAATAACCGATAAGCTGGAACAGGGAATACAGAATTTGCTGGATAGTGACCGATATAAAGAATACCTCAGCAAGATGTCGAAGCTTCATAATTACAGTTTCAACAATACCGTTCTCATCCTTATGCAAAGACCGGACGCCACAATGGTCGCAGGTATGAATTCTTGGCGAGAAAACTTCCACAGGTCAATTATCAAAGGGTCTTCTTCGATAACCGTGTTGGCTCCTGCTCCCTACAAACACACGGTTGAAAAACCCGATGTTGACGCTGACGGCAATTACAGATACGACAGCGACGGCAATGTAATAATGAAAAAAGCGGTCGTTGAAGTGCCGTCGTTCAAGCCCGTATGGGTGTTCGATGTTGCTGACACTCAGGGCGAACCCATACCGACGCTCGGTGTTGATGAGTTAAAAGGTTCCGTCAAGAACTATGACAGACTGCTTGAGGCGGTTATAAGCGCTTCTCCCGTGCCGGTTGAATTTGACAAAATTACAAGCGGTGCGAAGGGCTATTATTCCGATATTGATAAGAAAATAGTGATAAGCGAGGGTATGAGCGAATTGCAGGTCCTGAAGACCTGTTGCCACGAGGTTTCGCATAGCTTACTTCATACGGCTGAACGCTTGAAGTCAACCGGTGAGATGAGCGATAAGAGGACTTTCGAAGTGGAAGCTGAAAGCATAGCTTTTACTGTCTGTTCATACCTTGGGCTACCAACTGACGAATACAGCTTCGGCTATATTGCCGGCTGGGCTGGCGAGCGAGAGCTTTCGGCTGTGAAAGAGTCGCTCGAGGTCATAAGAAAGACCTCATCCGACATCATCACAGCCATTGAGCGACACCTGAGCCCTGAGCGGTCGCTCAATATCGGCGAAAGTCAAACCCAAACAAAACATAAGGCAAGGTCTGCCTGACTTTCGCCTAATGACGGGCTGGCGGAAATTATGATTTCCGCCAACCGTCAAAACAAGATACAAAGCGAGAAAAGAAAGGCGCATACCGGCGGCGCCTGTATTTTCTCAGCTCCTGTATCTGCAAGTTCCCTGTTGTGTGCGGCGACACAACAGAACTTGCAAGGGGCTGACCCCTTTGAACCCAGCCGACACAGAATATATATGCACAAGCCACGAGCGCAAATATATTACTGCGTCTATGGGCTTTGCCCAGCTACCCACTCAAAGGGAACTGCGGCTCCCTTTAAGAATTCCCACAAAGAAAGGAGCGCTGTCTATGCGCAAAAGAAACAACGATATCCATATAATGCTCAATGACGAGGAATATTTATCCCTGCTTGAAATTCAGCGCAAAACCGGCTTGCGACTTCGTGAACTTATATTAAACGCTGTGTCCGACAAGCCGTTTATCACCGAGGACTGTGTTGCCGAAATACGGAGAATGAACGAACTGCTCGCAAGACTCACCGTTGCCCTCAACCGTATCGGCAACAACATAAACCAGCTTGCAAAAAGCGCAAACGCTCAGGGTGAACTGCCGAGCGAGCAACAACTCGCAGATATTAAGGAACAACTCGCAAAATACAGAGAAGGGACTGAGAAGCTGTGGCGGTATATAAGGCAATTGACGGCAAGGCTTTGAATTATCACGCCGGGCTACGGAATTGTCTGCAATATGTTTTTCAGCCCGGCAAGACAGACACCGAAACGCTCTGTTTTGTCATCGGTCCCTGTCCTGACGGACCCATTGACTTCAACGCCGTTTACGGTTCGTTCCTCGATATCAAAAACGAGTGGGGAAAGGACTCAGGCAGAATGAATAAGCACTTCTGCCTGAGCTTCGCCAAAACCGACAATATCTCACCAACAGAAGCTTTGGAGCTCGGTATAAAATTCGGTGAGCGCACTTACGACGGCTTTCAGACGGCTATGGCAATTCATACAGACAAAGACCATATTCACTGTCACTATGTCGTCAACACTGTCTCATACCTTGACGGGCGCAAATTTCAGAAAAGCAGAAAAGACCTGAAAGCCGATAAGGAATATTGCAATGAGCTTTGTCGGGAATACGGCTTATCCGTTGCGCAAAAAGGAAAACACGCCGACGGCTCCGATATGGATGAAGGCGATATTGTCGCTTGGAACAAAGACAAATACCGTGCCCTTATTCGTGAAGATAAGCCCTCTTATCTTTGCGATTGCGCTTTAGCAATCGCAAAGGTGAAAGGCACGGCTACATCAAAAGAAGAGTTTATAAGGGCGATGTTAGCACAAGGCTGGACGGTTCAATGGTCCGACAACCGTAAACACATAACCTATATCAATACTGACGGCAAGAAAGTCCGTGACAGCAATATCGAGAAAACATTTAATATTTCAGCGACAAAGGAGGTGTTACTCGATGAATTTATCGGAAAAGCTCGCAATTCAGGACGAACAGAAAATGTCGTTGGCAAAGGACAACCTTTTGCTGAGGGACGAGAACTCGCACCTGAAACTCGAAAACCGAAACCTCAGAAAAGAGGTCGAGGTTCTTCAAGATGAACGGGAAAGGCTACTGTCAGAGAGGGAAAGCCTTAATAAAGAAAGTAGACTGTTGACATCGCAAAACAGAATAATAAAAATAATGTTATTTGCTATGTTATCTCTTGCTTTGTTTATAGCGGTGATAAAATGAAAATAGCCTCGGAGTTTTAATCTTCCGAGGCTGTATTTTGAACCAATTATTGAACCAATATTTGATGTTTGAACCAATATTTGAACCAAACACTTTTCCGTAGTCTTCCGCACTTTTACCCGTTTTTCTAAGGAGCCATCGATGATGATATGCCATGAATTCCTTATTTTTCAAGGAAAAAACGAATTTTTTGCAGTAATAACAACAAGTTTTAAAAAACTATAATTTTGGATAATGCGGCGGAATCGGAATCCGCTGCGTTATCCAGCTGCGCCACAGGCGGATATACGGGCGGGGAAACCGCCCTTTTTGATTTGCTTATTTTATCTTCGTCACAACTTCCATACCGGGGAAGCTGTCGATGAAATCCTGAACCGCCTGCGCCGAGGGCATTGCCGCCGAGCAGGAGTGCGCCGAAACGAGCATCGAAGCCGAAGCGGTCGCGAACTCGAGCGCCTTGTCGATGGATTTGCCCTGAATGAGGGAGTAAATGAACGCCGAGGCGTAGCCGTCGCCGCCGCCGAAGCCCTTGAGAAGTTTAACGGGGTGGGTGCCGACTTTGTAGATTGAGCCGTCGTTTATATAGGCGTAGGAGCCCTCTTTGCCGTGCTTGATTATAACAATCTTGTTGCCGTAGCCGAACCAGCGCGCAGCCGATTCCTCGTCATTCGCGCATTTGCCTTCAAGCGCCTCGGTCAGGTCGAATTCCTCGCGCGAGCCGAGAATGATGTCGCTGTTTTTCGCGGCGATTGAGTAATAAATCGAAATTTCGTCAAAGTTCTTCCAGGTGTAGCTTCTGTAGTCGATGTCGAAAATGACCACAACGCCGTTTTTCTTCGCGAGGAAGAGAGTTTTGAGAGCCGCCTCCCTCGAGGGACTGCAGCACAGCGCCGTGCCGGAAATCACAACGGCTTTCGCCTTTTTGATATAGTCCTCGTCAACATCGTCAACACTTACCTGAAGGTCGGCAACGCCGTCGCGGTACATAAGAATACTGCTCTGAGTGGGGCTGAGAATCTCGGTGAAGGTAAGCCCGAGTTTTTCGCCGCCCGTGCATCTGGTGATGTGCGAGGTGTCGATGCCGTCATTTTCAAAATATTTTGTAACATAGGTGCCGAACTGGTCGTCGCTTACTTTCGCTATAAAGCCGCATTTCGCGCCGAGACGGGCGAGACCCACGGCGATATTGGCGGGCGAGCCGCCGACATACTTGTTGAAGTTGCTGCTCTCCCAGAGCGGCATGTTCATATCGGTCGGGTTAAAGTCGATGGCAACTCTGCCTATCGGGATAACGTCAAGTTCCTTGCTGTTGTCAAATTCAATAATACTCATAATTCTCTCCTGTCAGGCTTTTCCGGCGCAGCCGAATATTTTTATGTGTTTCATCGCATTTTTATATGCTCCGCGTGTTTCCGCGGTCTGCAGGTCGTAGTAGCCGTTTATAGCGCCCGCCGTGTATGCCTCGCGCACTTCGCGCTCCACGCTGTCAAATGTGGCGGTGGCAATGTTTATTTTGCAAATTCCGAGTTCAACGCATTTGCGGAAATCGTTTTCGCTTATTCCCGTGCCCCCGTGAAGAACAAGGGGAACGGCGACGCTGTCCCTTATTTTTTCGAGAATGTCAAAGCGGAGTTTCGGCTCCTCCTTGTAGTTGCCGTGCGCGTTGCCGATTGCGACCGCGAGCGCGTCCATGGCAACCTCATCGCAGAACTCAACCGCCTGAGCGGGGTCGGAGCAGTTCATCGCTATATCCTCGCTGCCGTCCTCGCTGCCGCCCACACAGCCGATTTCACATTCGAGCGCCGCGCCGTGTTTTCGCGCTTCGGCAAGAATCTCCGCGCTCAGTTTCTTGTTTTCGGGGAAGGGATAACCCGAGCCGTCAAACATAACGGAGGTAAATCCGATTTCGAGCGCCTGACATATTTTTTCCTTCGTTTTGCCGTGGTCGAAATGCACGGCAACGGGCATTGCGCTGTTTTTCGCGGCAGCCACCATAAGCGGCCCTATGATTTCGAGAGGGGAGTGGTTGAGCCGTACTTCCGCAATCTGCAGAATGGCGGGGCTCTTCGTCTCCTCAACCGCCTGCAGCACGCCGCGCACCATTTCCATATTCGCGATGCTGAAACTGCCGACGGCGTATTTGTTTTTCTGCGCGTCAAGCAGCAGATCCTTCATATTGACGAGTGAAATAATATCACCTCCGCAGTGTATTTCTGTTGCCGATTTATTATTTTACCATTATTACATAAAAATCTCAACACTAATTTTTAATTTTTATGAGAGAAAAAGCCGTCCCGAAGGACGGCTTCATTTCTGTTCGGTTTTATTTCTCATCTGCCGTGAGAACATCGATGTTTTTCTCCATAAGGTCGAAGAAGCGGTTTACGGTTGCCTTGTCCCTGTCGTTTCCGCGCACGCACATTGAGAGCGTGATGGCGTTTCTCATCGAGGTAGCCGAAAGAAGGGCGAAGGGTTTATATTTGACGGCGCCGCTCATAAAGCCGTCCGTCGGCTCGTGACCCTCGAGAGCGAGCTTGTCAACCTCGAGAATACCGATATTGCTCATGGCGATAAGCGGGTTCGAATAGCCGATTTTGATTATTTCCTCGCTGGCGGCGTGCGGCATAATTCTGTAGCCGAGCGAGAGAAGCGGCAGACCGTAAAGACCCATATATTTGTCTTTCTTGAACTTTGCCGAGGAGCGCACAACATACTGAAGCGTTTCAAAAATATCCCTTCCGAGTTCGGGAACGGAGCACTGCATCCACGAGGTCTGGTTCGTGTAACCCGTGTCGCTCACATCCTTCATATGGCGGCGCAGGTCTATGGCGCAGGAGATGGTAACGCTCTCACTCTTGTCAAAGCCGGCGAGTTCGTAAAGACTGTAGAAATAGGCGGCGGTGAGCATATCGTTTATTGTAGCCCCGCGTTTTTTGCCCGCCGATTTTATGAGCGGGAATTTTTCCGCTCCTATTGTGCGCCGAGCGATAAAGGAGTAATCGTCCGGCTCGCTTTCGGTGAGCGGAAAGGCGTGCTTGTCGCCCTTGGCGGTGACATTTTTGTAGAGATTCTCCGCGGCTTTTCTGTCCGTTTTGGATAAATCTTTGTACACGCTTTTGTATGAACGCGTGCCCGTGCGCAGGTCGAGGGGGCTCACGCCGTTTTCAACATAGTCGTTGTAATTCTTGCAGAACACCTTGAGAAAGCTCTTGAAGTCGCCGCCGTCCATACACATATGGTTTTCAATAATGCAGACGGTGGTTTTGCCCGAATGGAGGAGGATGAGCGCCTTCATCTGTATATCGTTTTCGGGCGGAATGCACTGGCACAAAAACGCGTCAACAAGGCGGTCAACATCCTCGTCGTCCACATTCTTTACATCCACAACCTCGTCAATGTTGTAGTCCTTCACCGTCCAGTAGGGCGAAACGTGGTTGTCGGTAAAACTCGAGTGGAAAACGGGCGCCTTTTCAAAGAAGCAGGCGAGCACCGTCTTGAACGCGTCAATGTTTATTTCAAAATCATAGTGCAGTTCAACATGCACCATACGGTCGTTGTAATCGCGGAAAAGGTAGTGCATCTTGTCCCAGAGTTCAGCTTTTAATCTGCGTTCCATTCGCTGTCCTCCTTCATTTCGTCACTTTCTCCCTGATTCATAACGAGGCGTAAAATTATAATTACAATATCAATCGCGATTCCCGCGGGTATAAGCAGCCAGCCGAGCGCCCAGGGCAGAATCCCAACAGCGCCGAGTATTACATAGAGCAGGGCGCAGACAATCGGGATATAGAGAAGATAGAGAAAGATGGCCATCCGCCTGCGGGCAAAATGAGCGTAGAGCGCGTCCGCGATAAGCGCGAGAACAGCCCCCGCGGGGAACACGGTCCAGCTGTGAACAATGTTGAACTTAAACAGCATAATGAAAAATGCGAGCGCCGCAACAAGCATAATGCTGAAAGCAAGCTGGATACGAGCAACGGAATTGAAAATAAATCCCTTTTTTGCCGTCCACTTTGCGCACAGCACGGATGTGAAATGCACCGACATTACAACGAAGCCGCCGATTAAAATAATCCACGAAAGTCCGTTGTTGACGGTAACAAGGTGCACTATGAACGCCGTTACCGTGATAAGAGCGAAAAGAATTGAGCACAGCACATTTATAACCGCTAAGCTTCTGCGCCTTCTTCTGCTCCTTTCGTCACTGAGCACCGCCTCAAATTCCGCTTTTATGTCGGGGTGCTCGCTTATTATCAAATCATTAATTACATTGCGGTCCCGGATACCTCTGTGGGTGAGCTCGTTTGCCCTTTCGGTGAACTCGTCAACCAGCTGCATCCTGAATTTGTAAGAACGCGGCGTTTCGGGTATTGAGCCGAATGCCTCGTCAATATACTTCAAAGCATCAGTCATCGGGTTTCTCCTGTTTTCTGTAAATGGATTTCCTCAATTTGACCTAATTGAATCAATTATAATATATTTTCGTATATGTTGTCAAATATACAGTGTAAACAATTGTCAAAATTCACAAACAAACCGTGCTTAATTATCCCCGCTTTGGTTTACAAGCCGAATTTTTTCAGGCGAGGTCTTTTTTAATTGACTAAGGTTTTTTTTGTGTTATAATTGCAGTTGGAAAAATATAAACTTTATTCAGGAGATACAGAAACTATGTACGTTAAAGATGTTACCGTTCAGAATCAGGTGGGTCTTCACGCCCGTCCCGCTACTTTCTTTATTCAGAAAGCAAATGAATTCAAATCATCTATCTGGGTAGACAAGGACGAACGCAAGGTAAACGCCAAAAGTCTTCTCGGCGTGCTCTCGCTCGGCATTGTAGGCGGCACATCCATCCGCATCGCGGCTAACGGTGTCGACGAGGAAGAGGCGGTAAACGAGCTTGTGAAACTCGTTGAATCCGGCTTCGCGGAGTAATAAGGCACTTTACGGCAGGCGGTCTTCAGACCGCCTGTTTTTTCTTGTTATCCCGCGGAATATGTGTTATAATATTCCGGTAAATCAATCCGAAAGGGGGCTTTTGTATGAATGAGAAACTCGGCGAACTGCGCAAAAAAGCGATGAGTCTTCCGCTGACACCCGGCGTCTATATTATGAAAGACAAAACCGGCAAAATCATTTATATCGGCAAGGCGAAAGCCCTCAAAAACAGAGTCAGCCAGTATTTCGGCTCGCAGAACAACCACACCCTCAAGGTGCGCAGAATGGTTGAGAATGTTGACAACTTCGATTATATTCTCACCGACAGCGAGTTTGAGGCCCTCGTGCTCGAATGCAGCCTGATAAAACAGCACTCCCCGAAATACAACATCCTGTTAAAGGATGACAAGGGCTATCACTATGTTAAAATCACGCAGGGCGAGTGGAAAAACATATACGCCGTCAAGCAAAAACTCGACGACGGCGCGGAGTATCTCGGGCCCTATACAAGCGGATTCACCGTTACAAACGCGGTTGAGGAGGCAAAAAAGATTTTCCGTCTTCCGCAGTGCAACAAACAGTTCCCGCGCGATTGCAAAACCTCGCGCCCGTGTCTCAACTTCTTTATCGGAATCTGCTCCGCTCCCTGCGCGGGCAAAATAAGCGCCGCCGCCAACAACGAGGCGGTCTCGCAGGCGGTCAGATTCATAACAAACGGCAGCGACGCCCTTGTTGAGGAACTTACCGCGAGAATGCTTGAGGCGAGCGAAAACCTTGAATTTGAAAAAGCCGCGAAACTGCGCGACAGAATAAACGCCGTAAAAAAAGTCGGCGAAAAACAGAAGGTAGTTTCAAACTCCGTAAAAGAGCAGGATGTTTTTGCCGTTGTGGGCGCGACCGACGGCGGCGAGAACGCCAAGGCGTGTCTGTCTGTTCTGCGCTTTTCGGAAGGCAGACTCTTTGACAGCGAGCACTTCATAATCGACCTGCCGGACAGCCTCCCCGAGGCGCGTCACGAACTTGTGCGCGATTATTACTCAATGCGCAGAACCGTTCCCAAAAGAGTGACTCTGGACGGTGAGATAACCGACTCAGCCCTTCTCGAGGAATGGCTCACATCCTTAAAAGGCAAGAAGGTTTCGATCACCGTTCCGCAAAAGGGCGAACAACATTCGCTCGTTGAAATGTGCCGCAGCAACGCAGCCCAGAAGTTAGGGCTCTATCTCGGCAAAACGGGTAAATCCACAGCCGCTCTCGACGAACTCGCGTCCCTTCTCGGCATGAAGGTTCCTCCCGAGTTTATCGAGGCGTACGATATTTCGCACACCGCCGGCAGCGACAATGTGGCGGGTATGGTAGTTTTCCGCTCGGGCGCGCCCTATAAAAAATCCTACCGCCGTTTCGCCGTAAAGGGCTTTACGGGGCAGGATGACTACGCCTCAATGGCGGAGGTCGTCGAACGCAGGATTCTGCGCTATTTTGAGGAAAAGGATACCGGCGAGGGCTTCGGCAGACTGCCCGATTTAATACTTCTCGACGGCGGCACGGGGCAGGTCAACGCCGTGCGCCCCGTTCTTGAAAAATACAATCTTGACATTCCGCTTTTCGGTATGGTCAAGGACAGTCACCACCGCACCCGCGCCATAGCCGCGGACGGGGGCGAAATCTCAATGACCTCAAAACGCGCCGCCTTCGCGCTCGTGGGCAATATTCAGGAGGAGGTTCACCGCTTTTCGGTCGAATACCACCGCAAAAAGCACGGAAAATCTTCTCTGAGTTCAACCCTCCTGAGCATTGACGGTATAGGTGAGGCAAGGGCGAAGGAACTCCTCAAAAAGTTCAAGACAATCAAAGCGATTTCGCAGGCGGATGTAAATGAACTTGCCGCCGTGAAGGGTATGAATATAAAATCCGCCCGCGCGGTAAAAGCCGCGTTTGAGGAGGATGACCGCTGAAAACTCATTATTTTTATATATTCCCTTGACAAATTGTATGTAAAAATGCAATAATTAAATGATATTATGCGCGGGGTGGTGAAAAGAATTGAGAGTCATTACCGGCACTGCGAGAGGTATGACGCTTCGCACTCTCGAGGGCGACGATGTCAGACCCACAACCGACAGAGTCAAAGAGGCGATGTTCAGCATCATCCAGTTTGACCTTGAGGGGCGCAGAATTCTCGACCTTTTTGCGGGCTCCGGTCAGTTAGGCATTGAGGCGCTCAGCAGAGGGGCGAAAAGCGCCGCCTTCGTTGACCGCGACAAAGCCGCGATAGCGGTAATAAAGGAGAATATCGGAAAAACCGGTTTCGAAAAGCAGGCCGCCGTTATACAGACGGACGCGTTCTCGTTTCTGAGAATGACAGCCGACACCTTCGACATTGTTTTTCTCGACCCTCCCTATTCAACGGGAATGCTCCAGAAAACGCTCGCTGATCTCGACGACTGCGTGGCTCTCGGCGGAACCGTCGTGTGCGAAATGCCCTACGGCGAGGAGATGCCCGAAACCGAAGGCAATCTCAAACTTTACCGCACCTACAAATACGGCAAAATCGGCCTCGCAATCTACCGCAAGGAAAATGAAGAATAATCTCATTGCTCAATAAAACCGAATCAGGAAAGGAACAGGAATAATGGATAACAACGTTCAGAACATCGAAAAGAGTCTCGACCAGATTGAGGACGTGCTCGAGTCGGGCAGCAGGTTCGCTCTCACAAACAAAACCGTTATCGATGCCGAACCCATCAAAACGGCTATTGAGGATATACGCCTCAACCTCCCCGCCGAAATAGCGCAGGCAAGGGCGGTTGTGGCTGACCGCAACTCCATTCTCGTAAAGGCGAGGGACGAGGCGGTCAACACCACCACCACGGCTCAGGACAAGGCGCGCGCAATGCTCACCTCTGCTGAGGCAAAGGTCAAGGAAATGGTCTCCAAAACCGAGGAGTTCGCCAACAAACGCGTTGCCGAGGGTCAGGCGCAGGCTCAGGCGCTCATCGACAGCGCCACGGAAGACGCCAAGATTATCCGCGCGAACGCCCAGCTTGAGGCGGACGCCCTTGTTGAAAACAGCGAGGTTGTACGCGCTTCCCGCGCTTCAGCCCAGCAGATTTTAGCCGACGCGGAAGCCGAAGCGGCAGCCATAGTCGAAAAGGCGAAGGCACAGGCGGACGCCATGATTTCATCCGCCGAGCAGCAGGCGTCAAGAACCATTGACGACGCGAGACAGCGTTCCGACGAATCCATCGACAAGGCGAATAAGTGGTCCGCGGAAATCCGCATTGCCGCCGGTGATTTCATTGAGGAGATTATGAGAACCGCCGACGAGGCGATTACAGACAGTTTAAACGCCGTACGCGCCGCGCGCGACAACATCAAAACCGTCACGGGCAAAACCGAGGAAATGAAATAATAATGTTTATATAATCAAAGGTCGGCAGTCAATGCCGACTTTTTCTTTTATTATTCTTTAAACAATTTGACTTATACGGCACTGTGTGATAATATCATTCTATACTCAGCAAAGGAGATTTTATATGAAAAACTCTTACGAAACCCGCAAAAAACTTTTCTGCATTCTGGCTGTTTTCGCCATACTTACGGCAATGCTCGTTCCCGCCTCGGTCAGCGTTTACGCCGATGAGGAATCCGCCGCCGTTGAAGTGGTCGAGGAACCCCTGTGGGAGGAGACTCCTCAGGTTGTCGCCCCCGCTCCCGGTGATCCCGCGGCTGAAAAAGACGCCGCCGACACGGGCGACGCTGATGCTGCTCCGGTTATAACTTACGGCGCCGTAACCGAAGAGGGCTACGATATCGCCGCCCCCGCGGAAGACGATGTCGTTTACCAGACATACAGCGAAACAGAAACGGTCAGGGAACAGACCGCAGGCGACAAACTCGATGAAAAGTTTTTCGGGCTTGATACCGCCATATACAGATTTTTCGGCAAACTTCAAAACCCCGTAACCCTCACAATCGCGAAGATATTCACATCGGTCGGCGACACCGATTTCGGCGTTCCCGTGGCGATTCTGTGCGTGGTTCTCTGCCTTTTCAAAAGAACAAGAAAATACGGCTTGGCGGTGCTTTTCGCAACGGCGGTCGGTCTTCTGATTGTCAACTTCGGTCTCAAGCCCGCGGTGCTCAGAATAAGGCCCTACAACACACTTCAGCTCACCGATTTCTGGAGCGAATACTCCGTATGGTACAAGGCGGCGGGCTCGCTCTCCGAAAGCGATTACTCATTCCCGTCCGGTCACTCCAACGCGGCTTTCGCCATGGCAACGGCTATGTTCCTCTGCCTTCTTTCAAACAAAAAAGGCAAAATCGCCTGGATATTCCCGCTCATAGCCCTCGGCACCGCCTGCTCGAGAATTATGGTTATGGTTCACTATCCCACCGACGTTATCTTCGGCTCAACCGCGGGCATTGTTGCGGGTGTTATCGGCTACTGCCTCGCCCTCCTCGTCTGCAAACTGTTTGACAAGGTCGGCTTCCTGAGCAGACTGGATGTTGAAAAGAAGTTCAAAAACGGCATCAACAACAAGGCGGCGGTCGCTCTTGTAACGGTCGTGTGCCTGTGCGCTCTCGGCGTCTCCTTCGGCCGTCTTCTCACCGAAACGGATGAGCAGAAATGCGCCTATAACGCCGAATATGACTGCAACAACAAAGCGCGTATAGATAGCGAAAAATATCCCCCGATTGACGGCGAGTACTACTGCAAGATTCACTGGAAGCAGTTGAACGGAGAAGAATAAAAAGCACATCTTTCAGGCAGGGCGTAAGCCCTGCTTTTTCTTTGAAAAAAATTAAAAAAATTTTAAAAAAGTATTTTATTTTTTTTTATTATATGTTAGAATACCAAAGATATGTGTAAAGCACATTTACATTATGTTTATTCTTTGAACATATAAATTCAGGAGGACGAAGATTAATGATCAAAAAAGTCAGTAAGATTCCTTTTTCGGGCACTCCCGAACAGGAGCAGCAGCTCAAAGCTGTTATTGATGAGAGCAAGCACGACAAGCACCTTCTCATGACCGTCATGCAGAAGGCGCAGGACATCTACGGCTACCTGCCCTTCGAGGTTCAGGTTATGATAGCCGAAGGCATGGATGTTCCGCTTGAAAAGGTTTACGGCGTTTCAACATTCTACGCCCAGTTTGCTCTTTCACCCAAGGGCAAATACAATGTTTCCGTCTGCCTCGGCACAGCCTGCTATGTTAAAGGCTCACAGGCTCTGCTTGACAAAATCTGCGAAGAACTCGCCATTGAACCCGGCGAATGCACGGCGGACGGCAAATTCTCCGTTGAGGAGTGCCGCTGCGTGGGCGCCTGCGGTCTCGCTCCCGTATTTATGGTGAATGACGATGTTTACGGCAGACTTACTGCCGACGATGTAAAGGGCATTCTTGCCAAATACGAATAATTAACAGCAACCGGAGAACAGTTATGAAGATTGAAATTATCCGCGACCTGCTCAATGCGGATGTTCTGTGCGGTGAGGACCGTCTTTTGAACGATGTTCTGTCCGCCTGCGGCAGCGATATGATGAGCGATGTTCTCGCCTATGTGAAAAACCAGGCGGTGCTTCTCACCGGACTTGTTAATTCGCAGGTTATAAGAACCGCCGCTATGATGGATATGGAGTGCGTGGTGTTTGTCAGAAGCAAAATGCCTTCTGAGGAAATGCTCGCGCTGGCGAAAGAGTGCGGCATAACCGTTATGACCTCGCCCATGCGTATGTATGAAGCCTGCGGCATACTGTATTCCGAAGGATTGGGTTCGGGTACCGAATAATGAGCGAACCTCTCGTTTTTACATTTAAAGTTGACGGCGGCGATTTCACCTCCGCGGGTCAGGCCTCCGTTCAGGTCAAAAAGAATCTGAATCAGATAGGCTTTCCGCCCGAGGTGATACGCAGGGTTTCAATAGCGATGTATGAGGGCGAAATCAATATGGTTATTCACGCCGACGGAGGCGTAGCGACCATAAAGGTTGATGAAAACTGTATTGAAATTGTTCTGGCCGACAAGGGCCCCGGTATTGCCGATGTTGAAAAAGCCATGCAGGAAGGCTTTTCAACCGCGCCCGACGAGGTGCGCGGCCTCGGTTTCGGAGCGGGCATGGGTCTGCCGAACATGAAAAGATATACCGACGAGATGACTGTTGACTCCACTGTGGGCGTAGGCACCACAATCACAATGAAAGTCAATTATTGATTATGAATTCATATATCCACTCAGTTTCACTTGACAGTGAAAAATGCAAGGGATGCACAACCTGTATGAAGCACTGCCCGACCGAGGCAATCAGAGTGTTTCATCAGGTGGCGCACATCAATCCCGACAGATGCATTGACTGCGGCGAATGTATAAGGGTCTGCCCGCACAACGCGAAAAAAGCGAACTACAACAGTCTGGAGCAGATTAACCGTTTCAAATGGAAAATCGCTCTTCCCGCTCCCGCGCTGTTTGCTCAGTTTGACGGGCTTGACGATATAGATTATGTTCTGCAGGGGCTTCTTGACCTGGGCTTTGACGATGTGTTTGAAGTGTCGCAGGCGGCTGAATTTGTAACATCCTATTCCCGCCGCTATCTCAAAACACCGGGCGTCTGCAAGCCGGTAATCAGCTCGGCGTGCCCCGCCGTGGTGCGCTTGATCTGTCTGAGATTCCCTTATCTTAAAGATAATATTATGCCACTGCTTCCTCCCGTTGAGGTCGCGGCGGCAATGGCAAAAGAACAGGCCGCGAAGGCGCATCCCGAACTCAGCGCGGAAGAAATAGGAGTATGTTTTATTTCTCCGTGCCCCGCGAAGGTAAGCTATGTTGAAAACGGCTTCGGCGATTACAAAAGCAGAATAGACCTTGTGGTTCCCATAAGTGAAGTCTATTTTAAACTGATAAACGTAATGCGCCGCGAGGTTAAGCCCTCAATAACGAGCAAAACGGGCGTTATCGGCATAAGCTGGGCGTCGAGCGGCGGCGAGGCGTCAGGCCTTTTAACCGACAGAGTTCTTGCCGCGGACGGCATTAACAATGTTATTCAGGTGCTTGAGAAAGTTGAAAACGGCAACATACCGAGCGTAGATTTTATTGAACTCAACGCCTGCACCGGCGGATGCGTGGGCGGCGTACTCACGATAGAAAACCCGTTCATAGCCCGCAACCGTCTGCAGACTCTTCGCAGGTATCTCCCGGTTTCAAGGAACTCGCATCAGGGCGAATACATTCCCGAGGAAAGATTTTTCAACGGGATTCCCACATACAAGCCGCTGAGCCGCCTGAGCGACAATATAGGCGAATCCATGCGGCTGCTCGCAAAGATTCAGGAGGTGCGCGAGGATCTGCCCGGCATCGACTGCGGCGCCTGCGGTTCCCCGAACTGCAGGGCGTTTGCCGAAGACCTTGTTCTCGGCAAAGCGGATATCAACGACTGCATCATAGGCTACAAAAAACTTATAAAGCAATACATTAATTCCAAAGGCAGAGAGGATGACACGGATGACAGCGAATTCTTTGGCGGAAAAACTGAAACTTGAGGTTGTCTGCTGTCCCTGCCCGGAAAAGGAAGTAAGCGGCGTATACATCGGCGACCTGCTCAGCTGGGTTATGGGCAGAGCAAAGGAAGGCGATGCATGGCTGACGATTATGTCCAACATCAACATTGTTGCGGTGGCATCCCTGGCCGACACCGCTGCGGTAATTCTTACCGAGGGCGTGACGGTCGACGAAAAGATTACCGAAACCGCCGCGGCAAAGGGCGTCAACATTTTCACATCGAACAAGCCCTCTTACGAAACCGCCGTTGAAATATCAGAACTCATTTAAAATGAGCAGGTATTATTACGATTTTCACATTCACTCCTGCCTGTCGCCCTGCGGCGACAACGATATGACCCCGAACAACATCGCGGGTATGGCAAAACTCAACGGGCTGCAGATAGTCGCGCTGACAGACCACAATTCCGTGCTCAATGTTCCGGCTTTTTTTGAGGCGGCAAAGCGGTATTCGATTATTCCCGTGGCGGGTATGGAACTTACCACGGCTGAGGATATCCACCTTGTGTGCCTGTTTGAAACGGTCGGGCAGGCAATGGAGTTCGGCGAGGCGGTAGGAAAAAGACGCACGCTTATCAGAAACCGCGTTGAAATATTCGGTGAGCAACTCATTCTGGACGGGAACGATGAGGTTACGGGCACGGAGGAATTCCTTCTGTCAAACGCCACTTCAATTACCGTTGATGAATCCGTTCAATTCGTTGAGAGCTGCGGAGGAGTATGCTACCCCGCTCATGTGGACCGCGAGGCAAACGGCATTATAGCCACTCTCGGCACTTTCCCGGAAACGCCCGCTTTCAGGTTCGCGGAATTCAACGACGCCTCAAACATTGAAAAATACCGTGAAAAATACCCCGTGCTCGCTGATTTGCCCGTGCTTGTGTCGTCCGACGCGCACCGCCTTGAAAGTATGCGTGAAGCGGAAAACTGTTTTGAGCTTGAGGGCGGAACAGAAGCGGAGATAAGGGCACAGCTTTTCAGAAAACTCAGGGCGGGTTTAAACAGATGAAAGAGTTATCACTTAATATTCTCGATATAGCCGGCAATTCCGTCAAGGCGGGAGCGACCCGCATTATTATCGCTCTGACCGAAACGGATGAAACGCTCTCAATAGTTTTTGAGGACAACGGCTGCGGAATGACGAAGGAACAGGTTGAAAGCGTAACCGACCCGTTCTTCACCACCCGCACCACGCGCAATGTGGGGCTGGGAATTCCTTTTTTGAAGCTCGCCGCGGAGCAGACCGGCGGAAGTTTTTCCATAGAATCCACCCCGGAAAAAGACAGCCCCGGAAACCACGGCACAAAAACAACGGCACTGTTTTATAAAAACAATATAGATTTCACACCGCTCGGCGATGTGGTTTCAACGGTTACAACCCTGATTATGGGCTCACCGGCAACGGACTGGCTTTTCACCCATACATACGGTGAAAAAGAAGTGCGTATGGATACGGCGGAAATACGCGGCGTACTCGGCGACGACGTTCCGCTTGACAGTTATGAGGTAATTGAATGGATCAGGTCCTCGCTTGAAGAGGAATATGATTCATTTTATAAATAAGTTTATAAAATTTTCAGAAGGGAAAAAAGAAATATGAAGTCATTGGCTGAACTCCAGGCAATCAAAGACAAAATGAAGGACAAGGTAGTCCTTCGCGAAGGCACGGGCGAAATCCGTGTTGTTGTAGGTATGGCAACCTGCGGTATCGCCGCGGGTGCGCGCCCCGTTCTCAACGCTTTTGTTGAGGGCGTAAACAAGGAAAACCTCTCCGAAAAGGTTACGGTTTCCCAGACGGGATGCATCGGCATCTGCCAGTATGAGCCCGTAGTTGAAGTTTTTGAGGCGGGCAAGGAAAAGGTCACCTATGTCAAAATGAATGCCGAAAAAGCGGCGGAAATTATTGAAAGCCATCTCAAAAACGGCAATGTTGTTGAGAAATACACAATTGGCGCAAATCAGTAAGTTAATAATACAGGGAGGATAAAATTATGATTCGTTCGCAGGTTCTTATCTGCGGTGGCACGGGATGCACTTCTTCCGGCAGCAAAGTGCTTATGTCCGCGTTCGCAGATGAAATCGCAAAACAGGGGCTCTCCGATGAAATCAAAATCGTTCAGACCGGCTGCTTCGGTCTGTGCGCTCTGGGTCCCGTGGTTATCGTTTACCCCGACGGCACATTTTACAGCCGTGTTGAAGAGAAGGACGTTGCCGAAATAGTTGAGGAGCACCTTCTCAAGGGCAGAGTTGTTGAAAGACTTGTTTACAACGATGTTGATGAAGCCAAGAAGGAAGAGATTGCCGATTCCGTCAACGTTTCGCTCAACGACACCAAGTTCTATAAAGCGCAGAAGAGGGTCGCGCTTCGCAACTGCGGCGTTATCGACCCCGAAAATATCGATGAGTATATCGCCATGGACGGCTATGCCGCTCTCGGCAAGGTGCTTACCGAAATGACTCCCGATGATGTAATCAAGTGCGTGCTTGATTCAGGTCTTCGCGGAAGAGGCGGCGGCGGATTCCCCACCGGTAAGAAATGGAGCTTTACAGCCGCTCAGCCCAAAGGTCAGAAATATGTTGTCTGCAACGCCGACGAGGGCGACCCCGGCGCGTTTATGGACAGATCCGTTCTTGAAGGCGACCCCCACTGCATAGTTGAGGCAATGACAATCTGCGGTTACGCCACAGGCGCTTCCGAAGGCTACATCTATGTCCGCGCGGAGTATCCCATCGCCGTCAAGAGGCTTGAAATAGCCATTAAACAGGCAAAGGAATACGGCCTTCTCGGCAAGAACATTTTTGATTCGGGCTTTGATTTTGACCTTCACATCCGTCTGGGCGCAGGCGCGTTCGTCTGCGGCGAGGAAACCGCTCTTATGACTTCAATCGAAGGCAACCGCGGCGAGCCCCGTCCCCGTCCTCCTTACCCGGCAATCAAAGGCCTTTTCGGCAAGCCCACCACCGAAAACAACGTTGAAACCTTCGCGAACATCCCCCAGATTATTCTCAAGGGCGCCGACTGGTTTGCCTCAATGGGCACGGAAAAATCAAAGGGCACCAAGGTTTTCGCCCTCGGCGGAAAAATCAACAACACAGGTCTTGTCGAAATCCCGATGGGCACAACCCTGCGCGAAATCATTTATGATATCGGCGGCGGTATTCCCAACGGCAAAAAGTTCAAGGCGGCGCAGACGGGCGGCCCCTCCGGCGGCTGCATCCCCGCAAGCCTTATCGACACCGAAATCGACTATGACAACCTCACCAGCATCGGCTGCATGATGGGTTCGGGCGGTCTTATCGTTATGGATGAAGACACCTGTATGGTTGATATCGCGAAGTTCTTCCTTGACTTCACGGTTGATGAATCCTGCGGCAAATGCTCACCCTGCCGTATCGGCACAATGAGAATGAAAGAGATTCTCGAAAAGATTACCGCGGGCAAGGGCACTCTTGAAGATATAGACAAACTCGAGGAACTCGCCTCCCATGTTAAGGCGAATTCACTCTGCGGTCTCGGTCAGACTGCTCCCAATCCCGTTCTCGCTACTCTGCGTTTCTTCCGCGATGAGTACATTGCCCACGTGGTTGACAAAAAGTGCCCCGCAGGCGTCTGCAAAGCCCTCCTCAACTACAGCATCGACCCCGAAAAGTGCAAGGGCTGCACACTCTGCGCGCGCAACTGCCCGGTCGGCGCGATTTCCGGCAAGGTCAAGGAAGCGCACACAATCGATTCATCAATCTGCATCAAGTGCGGTGTCTGCATGCAGAACTGCAAGTTTGACGCAATCACAAGAGCATAAGGAAGGAGGAAGCGAATAATGGAAATGGTAAATATTAAAATCAACAACACTCCTCTGAGTGTTCCCAACGGAATATCCATTCTTGAGGCGGCAAGATACGCCGGCATAGAAATCCCCACTCTCTGCTTCCTTAAGGATATAAACGAAATCGGCGCCTGCCGTATCTGCATGGTTGAAGTAAAGGGCGCTCGCTCGCTCGTAACCGCCTGCGTTTACCCCGTAAACGAGGGTATGGAAATCTTCACCAACACCGAGAAAGTAAGAACAAGCCGCAAGCACACGCTTGAGCTTATCCTCTCAACTCACAGACGCAACTGCCTCTCCTGCGTAAGAAGCGGCAACTGCGAACTTCAGCAGCTTTGCAAGGAGTTCAATGTTCAGGATGAAGAGCACTATTCAGGCAGAATGCCCGACTTTGAGTTTGACGATTCCGCGGCTCATATGATTCGCGACAACAGTAAGTGCATCCTCTGCCGCCGCTGCGTAGCCGCCTGCCAGGAGCAGAATGTTGCGGTTATCGGCGCAAACGCCAGAGGCTTTGACACCCACATCAGTTCCGCGTTCGACAAGGATCTCGCCGATGTATCCTGCGTGTCCTGCGGTCAGTGCATCGTTCACTGCCCGACCGGCGCACTCAGTGAAAAAGACGACACCGGCAAGGTTCTCGCCGCTATCAACGACCCCTCAAAATTCGTTGTTGTTCACACCGCTCCCTCAATCCGCGTAACCCTCGGCGAGGCGTTCGGTTTCCATATCGGCACCAACGTTCAGGGCAAGATGGTCGCGGCTCTCAGAAGACTCGGCTTTGACAAGGTGTTTGACACAGACTTTGCCGCCGACCTTACAATCGTCGAAGAGGCGAACGAACTTATCGAAAGAGTTCAGAACGGCGGCGTTCTTCCCATGATTACATCCTGCTCACCCGGCTGGATAAAATATTGCGAGCACTACTATCCCGATCAGCTCGCCCACCTTTCAACCTGCAAATCTCCCCAGCAGATGTTCGGCGCAACAATCAAGACCTGGTACGCGAAGACCATGGGACTTGACCCCGCGAACATCGTTGTTGTGGGCATTATGCCCTGCACGGCAAAGAAGTTTGAAACAAAGCGTAACGACCAGGCGGCGGCGGGTTATCCCGATGTTGACATCGCTCTTACCACAAGAGAACTTGCCAGAATGATCAATTCCGCGGGTATCTACTTCCCCAATCTTCCCGATGAAGAGTTTGACAATCCTCTCGGCGAAGGCACAGGCGCGGCTGTCATCTTCGGCGCTACCGGTGGCGTTATGGAAGCGGCTCTCAGAACCGCTGTTGAAAAACTTACCGGCGAAGAGCTTCAGAACCTCGATTTCAAAGAGGTCCGCGGCACAGAGGGCTACAAAGAGGCGGAATACACCGTCGGCGGTCTCACCGTAAAGGTCGCTGCCGTAAGCGGTCTTAAGAACGCCCATACAATTATGGAAAAGGTTAAGAACGGCACTGCCGACTACACCTTCATTGAAGTTATGTGCTGCCCCGGCGGCTGTGTAAACGGCGGCGGTCAGCCCGTTCAGCACGCGGTTGTTCGCAACTTCGTTGACCTCAAGGGCAGAAGAGCGGCGGCTCTCTACGAAGCCGACAAGGATCTTCCCGTCAGAAAGTCTCACGAAAGCGAAGCCATCAAGAGAGTTTACGCCGAATACTTCGAAAAACCCGGCAGCCATGTTGCCCACGAAGTACTTCATACCTCATACGTTCCCAGACCGAAATATAAATAATACGATTCCCCGGTAACTGTAGTTTTATAAGGAGGTAATTATGTCACTTCTTAAAAAATGCATTGCGGAGTTTATCGGCACTTTCACGCTCGTGTTTGTTGCCTGCGGCGTAGCCGCCAAGGTAGGCTGTGACGCGTCGTTTGGCTCGGGCTACATAATCACCGCCCTCGCCTTCGGTCTCGTCATTGTCGCCATGGCTTATTCAATCGGCAACATTTCGGGCTGTCACATCAATCCCGCGGTTTCAATCGCCATGCTGATAAGCGGCAAAATGACGGCTAAGGAATTTGCCGCCTATGTCGTTTCACAGTTCCTCGGCGCAATTGCCGGAGCCGCCCTCCTCATCCCCTTTGTGGGAGTCAGCAGCGGTCTCGGCGCGAACGGTCTTTTCAACAACAGCGTCGGTCTTTCGATTCTCATTGAAATCATACTGACCTTCATTTTCGTAATCGCCATTCTCGGCGTTACATCAAAGGTTGAAAACGGCGCCGTTGCGGGCATTGTAATCGGTCTTTCATTAACACTCGTCCATCTTATCGGTATTGCCTTCACCGGCACATCCGTTAACCCCGCGAGAAGCTTCGGACCCGCCTTATTCGCCGGCGGCGACGCCCTCGCGAATGTATGGGTGTTCATAGTCGCTCCGCTCGTCGGCGGCGCGCTCGCGGCTCTCTGTTACAAATTCCTGGATTCAAAGAAAGCCGGCAAATAAACAAAATGAATAAGGGCTCACGGCATTGTGCCGTGAGCCCTTTCAGTATCTTTACCAATTGCTGTTATTGTTATTGCAGTTGCGGTTTTCCTCTTCTTTTCTCTGCCTTTCATATTCCATATAAATATCGAATTCCCTTTGGGATTCTATAAAGGCGTCGTGCTCCCTTGCGGAGTCGGAGCCGTGCGGATCCGTGCCGCTGCCGTCAAAAAAGCCCATACGATTCTCCTTTTACCAGCCGAGTTTTTCCCAATCATCATTTTCCGAAGAACGCCTGCTCTGCTTTTCCCATTCGTCATAGGTCGCCAGAGCGTCCGCCTCCTCAATGAAATCGAGTTTTCCGTCGCCGTTGAAATCAAACAGCGGGTCATAGAAAAGCGAGCCGTCATCATCAAAAAAGCCCATGGTAATCCTCCTTTTCGGCACTCAGCCGAAACACTCATCCGTTATTGCGTACGATGCGGGGATTTTTATATATCCTGCGGTAAATGGCGCGAGGTCGATTTCTTTGACTCCCTTTTTGCCGCCGATAAGCTCCGTAACCTTTTCTTCGAAACTCAGAGAAAGTTCTTTTTCACTGCGGTTTATAACAACGAGCATTTTGTATTTTCCGTTCCCCGAGGGGGCGCGCTCAAACACATAAAGATCCTCGCGGCACACTATGTTCCTGAACAGTCCGTCCCTGAGAAGAGGTTCGCTCTTTCTTATTTTTCCTATTATATTATACCACAAAAACAGGTTTTCGTCAATTTTATTCCACGGGAACGGCATACGGCAGAACGGGTCGCGGTGCCCCTCAAGCCCCGCCTCATCGCCGTAGAACACGCAGGGCACACCCGGCATTGCCGCAATAAGGGCATAGGCGAGTTTAAGAAGACGCAGTGCGCTTTCACGCTCTTTTTTGCTCATACGAAGAGCAGCGAGTTCGGCGTTTGAAAGCCCCTCGCCGTCCTGACCGCCGAGAACGGTCAGAATCCTCTGCGTGTCGTGAGTGCTTAAAAAGTTCATCATATTGTCGCTTGACTGTTTCGGACAGCGCCTGTAAAGCCCGCCCGTGACGGTCCTTATTTTTTCGCTGTCGCCGTTTTTAATAAAGTCAATCACGGCGCCGCGCAGGGGATAGTTCATAACGCTGTCAAGCTGACCGCCTCTTAAATACGGTCTTCTTTTTCCGTAGGACACCTTGTTTGTGGCGTCCTCCCACACCTCGCCTATAACCGGAGCGTCGCCGTCAAGCGATTTCACGGTTTTACGAAGTCCGCAAAGGAAGGCGTCGCTCAGTTCGTCAGCAACATCCAGCCGCCAGCCGCCGACACCTTTATTCATCCATTTCGGAATAACCTTGCCGAAAATGAAATTCATATATGACTTGCTGTCGCTTTTGACACGGGGCAGAATATCAACGCCCCACCAGCACTCGTAGTCGTCGGGATATGACCTGAACGAATACCAGCCGAAATAGGGCGAGTTTTTGGAACGGTAAGCGCCCTTGCCGGGGTAATTGCCCTCGCGGTTGAAATAGATGCTGTCGGAGCCCGTGTGATTGAACACGCCGTCGAGAATAATCCCGATTCCGTATTTTTCCGCCTCTTTGATAAGCGCTTCAAGCGCCTCGTCGCCGCCGAACATACTGTCCACCTTCAGGTAGTCGCCCGTGTCGTACTTGTGGTTTGACGCCGCCTCAAAAACAGGGGAGAGATAAATGGTTTTTGTGCCGAGGGAGGCGATGTAATCGAGTTTTTCGATTACACCCCACAGATCGCCGCCGAAGAACATATTGTTTTTAAGCGGCGCGCCAGGGTATGCGGCAAACTGCGGAATGCCGTTTTCCCAATCGGGATTTATGAAAGCGTCGCCTCTCGGAGTGCATTTTCCGCTTTTTCTGAATCTGTCAACAAAGATGTGATAGATTATGCCCTCCCTGAGGGAAACGGACGTTCTGTAGTTTTCATCAAACAGCATAAGCTGCCTGTCGCCGTATTCGCCGCAGCCGAGCAGTTTTTCCGGCTCCTCTCCACCGAGAAAGACCTCTTCATTTGCGCCGGATATTTTATATCTGTAATAAAAAAGCCGCCTTTTTTCGTCGCTGTTTTCGAGGGCCATAAGGTCAAGATTAAGGGTATATACATCGCAGCCGCGGTCAATTCCCGACCAGGCGAGGGGCAGGTATATTTCCCTGTCATCGGGAAAATCGAGGGCGTCCGCGTGAATCTGCATTTCGGCGTAGTAAGTGCCGAACGAGCGGGGAACTCTCACTTCAAAGCGCAAAGAGTCGCTTCTCGGGAAAGCCCCGAAAAGCGACATTTCTTTTTTATAAAACTCACTGTATTTGCGCTCGGTGATGTCAGCCATTTATCTGATCTCGCTTATATGCCAAATATTCCGCGCGTATTCGTGAATACTGCGGTCGGATGAGAAGAAGCCCGCGCCCGCTATGTTGGCGAGTGATTTCTTCGTCCATTCGTCACGGTTCTTGTATTCCGCCATAATCGCCTTGTAGGTGATGAAATAGGATTCAAAGTCCGCAAGGCACATATACGGGTCGGCAACGCCGTGAGCGTTTGTAAGGTAGTTGAATATTGTTGAGAAGTCGTTGCCCGCCCAGCAACCGTTGAGTGAGTCAACTGTGGCTCTGAGTTCGGGGTTCGCGATATAGTATGAAAGCGAGTTGTAGCCCTGCTTCCAGATTTCGTCAACCTCGGAAGCGGTGAGACCGAAGATGAAGATGTTGTCGTCGCCGACCGCCTGCTTCATCTCAACATTCGCGCCGTCGAGAGTGCCGAGGGTGAGGGCGCCGTTTATCATAAACTTCATGCAGCCCGTGCCGCTCGCCTCTTTGCCCGCGAGTGAAATCTGCTCGCTTATGTCGGAGGCGGGCATAAGAATCTCGGCTGTGCTTACATTGTAATCCTCAACATAAACAACCTTGAGAATCTTGCTGATAACCGGGTCCTCCTCAATCTCCTTGCCTACGCTCCAGATGAGTTTGATGATATCCTTCGCGAGGTAGTAGCCGGGCGCCGCCTTGCCGCCGAAAATAAATGTGACGGGAGTTACAGGCGCGTTCGGATTCTCGCGCAGGATGTTGTAAAGAGTGATTATTTTGAGAACATTGAGAAGCTGGCGCTTGTATTCGTGAATGCGCTTAACCTGCACATCGAAAACGGAGTGCGTGTCAAGGGCTATGCCGGTCTGCTCAAAATATTTTTCGGCAAAGCGTTGCTTGTTTTCGTGCTTTATTCTGCGCAGTTCGTCAATAACAGCCGGGTCATCCTTGAATTTAAGGAACTCGGAGAGCTGAAGCGAATCCTTGCGGTAGCCCGTGCCGATTGAGTCGTCAAGAAGTTTCGCGAGCTGCGGGTTCGAGTAGCACAGCCAGCGCCTGTGAGCGATACCGTTTGTTACATTTGTGAACTTGTTGGGCATCGCCTTGTAGTAGTCGTGGAAAACCGTCTGCTTGAGAATCTCGGAGTGGAGTGCGGAAACGCCGTTAACCGTGTGCGAAGCGGCAACGCTGAGGTTAGCCATACGCACCTGATTGTAGCCGATTATCGCCATGTTGGAGATTCTGTCCCAGTCGCCGGGGTAGAGATTCCACAGATCCGCGCAGAGGCGGCGGTTGATTTCGCACACTATCATATAGATTCTGGGAAGCTGAAGTTTGAACAGGTTCTCGTTCCATTTTTCAAGAGCTTCGGGCAGAACGGTGTGGTTTGTGTAGGAAACGACCTTTGTCACAATATCCCACGCGTCGTCCCAGGAGTAGGAATAGACATCGAGAAGTATTCTCATAAGCTCGGGGATGACGAGAGCGGGGTGGGTGTCGTTTATATGAATCGCGACCTTGTCCGCGAAATTCGAGAGCGTGCCGTAGCCCGCGAGGTGGTCGCGGATAATGCTCTGAAGCGAGGCGGAAACAAGGAAATACTGCTGGGTTAAGCGCAGAAGTTTGCCCTCGTCGTGGTCGTCGGAGGGGTAGAGAACCTTGGAGATAATTTCGGCGTTCGAAGTCTCCTCAATCGCCTTTATGTATTCGCCCTGCGAGAAAAGACTCATATTGAAATTGGTGGTGTCAACCGCCTTCCACAGACGCAGTACATTTACCGCCTGCGAGTCGGCGCCCGAAATCATCATATCATAGGGAACGGCGCGCACCGTGCGGTAGTTTTCGCAGGTGATGTTGCACTTGCCGTTTTCCCAGGTTTCGTTAAGGTCGCCGCCGAGCTGAATGTCAAATGCCTTGTCGGGGCGCAAAACAAGCCAGCCCTCGCCGCCGCTCATCCAGTTGTCGGGCAGTTCAACCTGGTTGCCGTCGATTATCTTCTGCTTGAAAAGACCGTATTCATAGCAGATGGAGAAGCCGTACGCGGGGTAGTCCTGAGATGTGAGTGAATCCATAAAGCAGGCGGCGAGTCTGCCGAGACCGCCGTTGCCGAGACCGGGGTTCGGCTCCATATCGCAGAGTTTTTCAATATCGAAGCCCCAATCGGCGAGAATCTGCCTGTATTCCTCCATAACGCCTATGTTCATAAGATTGTTGCGAAGCGAGGGGCCGATGAGGAATTCCATGCAAAGGTAGTAAACCTTCTTTGCCTGCTGCTTTTTGATTTTTTCTCTGTAAACCTGTCTTTTTGCCGCCAGTATATCCTTAACGCTGAGTATGGTCGCGCGGTATATCTGATCGTAAGTTGCCTCTTCGTATGTTATGCCGTAGTAGCGTGAGAGCTTCGACATAAGCATTTTGCGTATTTCGTCTTTGCTTTTTTTCTTAACCGTGTTTTTTGCCATTTTTTAAATAAACCTCGTGATTCAATAATTTGCTATTTCGTTGTAAAGATCAATGTATCTCTCGGCGGACGCCTTCCAGGAGAAGTCAACCGCCATAACATTTTTAACAAGCGCCTTCCACGCCGTTTTGTCATAATAAAGACCTATAGCGTCCTTAATAACGCCCATCATCTCGTGCGCGTTGTAGTTGGCGAAACTGAAGCCGTTGCCCGTGCCGTCAAACTTGTTGTAGGCGCGTATTGTGTCAAACAGACCGCCCGTTTCGCGCACTACGGGAACGGTGCCGTAGCGGGAGGCAATCATCTGCGAAAGTCCGCAGGGCTCGCTCTGTGAGGGCATAAGGAAAATGTCGCTGCCCGCGTAAATCTTTTTGGAGAGCGCCTTGTCATACTTGAGAATAACCGAAACCCTGCCGGGGTGGCGGGCGGCGAGACCGCAGAAATAATCCTCAAATTCCTTTTCGCCCGTGCCGAGCAGAACAAAGTTCACATCGCTCGTGCATATAATCTCCTCGAGCACTCTCGAAACAAGGTCAAAGCCCTTGTGAGCGGCAAGCCGCGATACCATTGAGATAATCGGCATATCCGCGCTGTAGAAACCGCAGATTTCGCACAGTTCCTTCTTGCAGGCTTCCTTGCCCGCCATCTTTGAGGAGGTGAAATTCTTCGCTATTTCCGTGTCGGTTTTCGGGTTGTAGTAATCGACATCTATGCCGTTTGTTATGCCCGTCATTTTCCACGCGTTCTCACGCAGAATGGGACCGAGACCGCTTGCGAAATAGTCATCCATAAGTTCCTGCGAATATTTAAGACTTACCGTGCTGATTTTATCCGAGCAGCAGATTGCGCCCTTGAGCAGGTTTATGCAGCCGTCATATTCCACAACATCCCTGTCCCAGAAGCCGAGTTCAAATACATCGCCCAGAATCTCAAAGCCGTATTTGCCCTGATAGGCGATGTTGTGAATCGTGAAAAGCACCCTGATTTTATTGTACTCGTCAAGATGCGCGAACTTGCGCTTGAGGTAGATAACCGCGGGTGCGCTCTGCCAGTCGTTAGCGTGCATGATGTCGGGGTAGAAATCCATCACGCGCATAAGCTCCATAACGGCTTTGCCGAAATAGGCGAAGCGCTCGCCGTCGTCGTAACTGCCGTAGAGAGAGCCGCGCTTGAAATAGTATTCATTGTCGATGAAATAATATGTCACGCCGTCTTTTTCATACGAAAAAATGCCGCAGTACTGGTTGCGCCAGGAGAGCTGAACTCTTGTGTCGGTTATGAATTTAAGCCCGTCGCCGTAATTCTCTTTGATGCCCGCGTACAGAGGCAGCACAACTCTTACGTCCCAGCCCTTGCCGGCGGCTTTTTTAACCGCGCCCGGCAGCGAGCCCGCAACGTCGGCAAGTCCGCCCGTGGAGGCAAACGGCAAAGCTTCCGATGCAACAAAAAGTATTTTCATTTTCTTTATCCTTTCTGTGAAAATATAAAACGGCATTCCTTTGTGAGAAACGCTCTTTTATATTCTCACCGCATCCCCGGAAAAACCGGGGATGCGGAAAAAGACAGGGTGTCAGATCATCTTGCCCTTTACGATGTAATAGGGGGCTTCCTCCGCGCCGGAGAGAACTCTGCCGTCGCGTATAACGGTGTTTTTGTCGGATATTACGCAGTTCAAGGAGGCGTTGCTTCCTACAATGGTGTCCTGCATAAGAATCGAGTTCTTTACAACCGCGCCCTTGCCGACCTTGACTCCTCTGAAAAGAATCGAGTTTTCGACCGTGCCGTGGATGTCGCAGCCGTCGGCGATGAGCGAATCGTTGACCTTTGAATTCGCGGCGTAGTATGTGGGAACGGAATTGCGCACCTTTGTATAAACGGGGCGGTTGCGCACATTGAAAAGCTGATCCCTTACCTCGGGGCTGCTTATGAGTTTCATACTCATCTCAAAATAATCCGCAAGCGAGGAGATAACGCCGAAAATGCCGTCATATCTGTAAACGCGGAAATTGTCGTGCGAGAAGTTCTTGGCGATTATATCCCTGTTGAGCGAGGTGTAGTTGTGGGCTATGGCGTCAAGCACCGCCTGCTGAAGATAACCGGTTTTGGCAACAATTATGTTGAGGCATATATCCGCCTCGCCCTCGAAGTTCTGCGGATAGGCGAGAACATCGGTGATTCTGCCGTCCGCGTCGGAATAGTAAATTGTGTTGTTGCGGGCGGTTTCACGGGTCATTTCCATTTTTTTGACGGCGAAGGTCATATCGGCGTCCTTGCTGATGTGATATTTGAGAATATCGTTTAAGTCGATGTTGCAGATAACGTCGCAGTCCGAAAGGATGATGTAATCCTCCGAAACGCGGCTGAGTGAGTAATATGTGCTTTTGAGCGCCTCAAGACGGGAGGCGTAGCCCATATGGCCCGAGCTGCCCGCGTACGCGGTGATGTTGGGAGGCAGAATCTTTACGCCGCCGCTTCTGCGCGCGAGGTCCCAGTCCTTGCCGCTGCCTATGTGGTCCATAAGCGAGTGGTAGTTGTGCTGGGTAATGACATTGACATTGTAAATGTCGGAGTTGACCATATTGGAAAGAGCGAAGTCTATGAAACGGTATCTGCATCCGAAGGGAACGGAAGCGATTGTGCGAAGCTTTGTAAGTTCCGCTATATTGCCGTCATGTATATTTGAAAATATAAAGCCTGCTGCTGATGACATAATTCTTTTCTCCTCTCCTTATTATTTCGCGCTTAACATTGAGCCGCCGCGCACATCCTCGCCGGGGGCGATTGTATTGCCCGCGCCGACAACCGTAACTTCATCGCATTCGTCCTTGCTTCTGCCTACTATCGCACCCGCGCCTATCTTGCAGTCGGAATCGATGATGCTGTACTGAACGACCGCGCCCTTTGAAACGGTGACATCGCTCATAATGACAGAATCGCGTATTACGGCGCCCTGCTCAACCTTTACGCCCGCGAACAGGATTGAGTTTTCAACCGTGCCTTCAATCACGCAGCCCTCTGTGATAAGGGAGTTGGAAATCTGCGAGGAGGCGGCGATGAAGTGCGGGGGAAGGGGCTGATTGCGTGAGAATATTCTCCACGAAGCGTCCTTTATGCGGAAGTTCGGGTTTTCGCCGAGGAGGTCCATATTCGCCTCCCAGAGTGAAGCGATTGTTCCGACATCCTTCCAGTAGCCCTCAAACGGATAGGCGTACATCGTGCAGCCGTCGGCGAGCATTTTCGGAATGATGTTTTTGCCGAAGTCGTTGACGGAATCGGGATCGTTCTCATCCTCAACGAGATATTTTTCGAGCACATCGCGCTTGAAAACATAGATGCCCATTGACGCCTTCGTTGATTTGGGATGGGCGGGCTTTTCCTCGAATTCTATTATCTTGAGATTTTCGTCGGTGTTCATAATGCCGAAGCGGCTCGCCTCTTCGAGAGTAACTTCGAGCACGGCGATTGTGCAGTCCGCCCCGTTCTTTTCGTGCGCATCAATCATTTTGGCGTAATCCATTTTGTAAATATGGTCGCCCGAAAGGATGAGCACATTGTCGGGATCGTAGCGGTTGATGAAATTGAGGTTCTGGTAAATCGCATTCGCAGTGCCCTTGTACCAGTCCGCGCCCTCTTTCGCCTGATAGGGGGGCAGAACCATTACGCCGGACTGCATTTTGTCAAGGTCCCACGGCTGACCGTTGCCGATGTACTCGTTGAGCACAAGGGGCTGATACTGCGTAAGAACGCCCACAGTGTAAATCTGCGAGTTTATGCAGTTGGACAGCGGGAAGTCGATGATGCGGTATTTGCCGCCGAAGGGAACGGCGGGTTTTGCCGTTTTCTCCGTGAGAGCGTAGAGTCTGCTGCCCTGACCTCCCGCGAGGAGCATTGCAACACATTTTTGTTTTTTGTACATTTTAACACCCCGTTTGAATATATTTTTAATTGAAATTATTTGTTAATCTGTCTCGGCGCTTTTTTGAGAAGCACGCCGCCCATGGCGGGAAGATCTATTTCTATATATCTCTGCTTTTCCTCACCCGCCATTTCCGTCTGCGCCCTGAGAGCGCCGGGATTGAGCACATTGCCGCCGCCGAAGCGGTATTCGTCGGTTGAGAATATTTCTTTATACACTCCCGTTTTCGGAACTCTTACCCTGAAATTCTTTCTTTCAACGGGTGAAAAGTTGATAACCGCGATTATCTCGCTGCCGGAAACATTCTTGCGGCGGTAGGAGATGATGTTTTCGTCGGCGTTGTCGGCATCAATCCACTCAAAGCCCGCCCAGTCGGTGTCAATTTCCCAAAGTTCGGAGGATGAGAGATAGAGGTTGTTCAACTCGCCCACATAGCGCTGCATTTCGGTATGGCGTGGATAGTCGAGCATAAACCACTCAAGCTGATTTTCAAAATCCCACTCGCGGAATTGCGCGAACTCGCAGCCCATGAACATCATCTTTTTGCCGGGCAGGGTCATCATATAGAGCAGGAACGCCCTCATGCCGGAAAACTTGCTGTCATAGTCGCCGAACATTTTGTCAACCAGCGACTTTTTGCCGTGAACCACCTCGTCGTGCGACACGGGAAGAATGTAGTTTTCGGAGTAGGCGTACATCATCGGGAAGGTGAGCTTGGAGTGATGGTGCTTTCTGTAAATCGGGTCGAGCGATACATATTCGAACATATCGTTCGCCCAGCCCATATTCCACTTGAAATTAAAGCCGAGACCGCCCATTGAAACGGGTTTGGTAATCATCGGCCACGCGGTCGATTCCTCCGCTATCATAAGCACATCGGAGAACTCGCCGAACACAACCGAATTGAGCTTCTGAAAGAAAGCAATCGCCTCGAGATTCTTGTTCTCGCCGTCCTTGTTGGGTATCCATTCGCCGGGCTCTCTGTCGTAATCGAGGTAGAGCATAGAGGCAACCGCGTCAACCCTCAGGCCGTCAATGTGGAACTCCCTCAGCCAGTAAAGAGCGTTTGAAATAAGGAAGCACTGCACCTCGTTTCTGCCCACGTCAAAACAGCGTGTACCCCAGCCCTTGTGCTCCATTCTGTCTTTTCCCTGATATTCATAGAGCGGGGAGCCGTCAAACTCGAAAAGGCCGTGCCTGTCCTTCGGAAAATGCGCGGGAACCCAGTCGAGTATAACGCCTATGCCGCAGGTGTGCATCTTGTTGACGAAATAGCGGAAATCGTCGGGAGTGCCGAAGCGTGAGGTCGGCGCGTAATATGAACACACCTGATAGCCCCAGGAGCCGTCAAACGGGTGCTCCATAATCGGCATAAGCTCAACATGGGTGTAGCCCATCTTTTTGACATAGGGGGCAAGCTCGTCCGCTATTTCGCGGTATGTGAGGTAATGCTCGCCGTCGGCGGTGCACTCGCCGTTCCTCGTTTTCCACGAGGCGAGGTGCATCTCGTAAATGTTCATCGGCGCGCGGTAAAAATATCTGCTCTTTTCGCTCGCGGGGTCGTCGTCGGGGGAGACCGTCTTTTTGCGGTGCGTAAACCATTTCTTATCTTCCCACGCGAAGCTGTCCTCGCATTTTATGATGGAAGCGGTTTTCATAAGAGTTTCGGAATGGAAGGCGTAGGGGTCGCTTTTCTGCCAGGTGGCGCCGTCTTTGCCGGTGACGAGGAATTTATAGAAAGTGCCTTCGAGATTTCTCTCGCTCTCTATGTTCAGTTCCCAGATGCCGCCGTCCGTGATTCGCTGCATATTCTGAGCGCTCCAGGAGTTGAAGTCGCCCTCCACGGCAACATTCTGCGCGTTGGGCGCCCAGGTGCGGAATGAATAACAGAAAACGCCGTCCTTCTGAGCGCAGTGGCAGCCGAGATATTTATATGCCTCATAATTGGTGCCCTGGTGGAAATAATACTGAGCCCATTCATTTTGATTCTTGTTTTTAGTCGCCATATCGAGCCGCCTTTCCGAAATTCATACATAATAAATATACTATATTTATAAATAATAGTCAATTTAAAAATTAATTAAAATAATAAATAAACATTTCCCGATTCCTTTACTTTATTGCAGTATTTTGTTATAATAAAATAATTAATGAAATCATTTGATATCGGGAGGACGGCAATGAAGAAGAAAACCGTTGTTATCGCCTGCGCTCTCGCGCTCGCGGCGTTTGCCGCTCTTGCGGGTGCCGTATTCGCGTTTTATCATCTTCCCCCGAAGACCGATCCGGGCTATTCAAAAATCTACACGGCGGACGAAATTCTGTCGGCGGAGGAAGCCGTAAAGGAAAAATTCAAAGATCTTAATGGCTGCAAGCTTTTCGCGCTCACCTACGCGGGCGATGAAGCAAGCCTTTCGGAGTATGATTACAGTGAGGATTACGACCAGGCGATTGTCATAAATTCCGTTTTTCTTTCGCCCTTGTTCGGCGGAGGAGCGTGGAACGCTCACGAAATATACACCTGGCACTTTCTTCTTATGCGCTCGCAGGGCGGGGAGTGGGAACTGCTCACCTACGGCTACGCTTGATAAAACATAAAATTTTTTAAAGGAGGCGGACGGTACGGAAGAGTTAAGAAAAGAGTATCTCGGCGGCGGAATAACCGCGTTTATTTCAAAGCGGCACGGCTTCGGCACGGACGCCGTTCTGCTCGCTGATTTTGCCGCTCCCTCCAAAAAATCCGTCTGCTGCGACCTCGGCACGGGCTGCGGTATAATTCCGCTTCTCTGGTGCAAAAAAGAGGGCGATAAAATAACAGCCGTCGAAATAAGCGCCGAAGCGTGCGGGCAGGCAGAGCTTGCCGTAGCAGAAAACAAACTCGAAAACCGCCTTACGGTCATAAACTCCGACCTGCGCGATTTGAAGGGTAAAGTTGAGGGCGGCTCGTTCGATATTGTAACAATGAACCCGCCTTACAAGGCGCAGGGCACGGGGATTGAAAGCGCTTCTGAATCGGACAGAATTGCCCGCCACGGCATAGAATGCACTCTGGACGATATGTGCCTCGCCGCCTCAAAACTGCTCAAATATTCGGGAAAACTCTGCGTGTGTCTTCGCCCCGAAAGAACGGCGGAACTGTTTAAATCAATGCAGAAATATTCCATTGAGCCGAAGCGGCTGAGATATGTGTCGAAATGCCACGGCGCGGCTCCCTGGCTTGTGCTGTGCGAGGGGCGTCTCGGCGGAAAACCGGGCATGACCGTTGAACCGCAGTTCGCCGTCTATGAGGGGGATGAGTATTCCCCCGCCATGAAGGCGATTTATTCCGATTATCTTTTTGAAAACAGAGGTGATGAGCTTGAGCGGTAAACTTTATGTTGTAGGCACGCCGATAGGCAACCTCGGCGATATGTCCCCGCGCGCGCTCGAAACGCTTGAAAAAGTCGATTTCATCGCCGCCGAGGATACAAGAGTGGCTCTCAAACTCCTCAATCATTTCGATATAAAAAAGCCGCTCGTAAGCTACCACGAGCACAACAGATTCGAAAAGGGCGGCGACATAGTCTCGCGCGTTCTTTCGGGCGAAGACTGCGCCGTGGTCACGGACGCGGGTATGCCCGCCATCTCCGACCCCGGTGAGGACCTTGTAAAACTCTGCCACGAAAACGGAATAAAAGTCGAGTCCGTGCCGGGACCCTGCGCTTTTTCAACCGCTCTGGCGATTTCGGGAATGCCCGCGGGCAGATTCACGTTTGAGGGCTTTCTGAGTATGAACAAAACCGCGCGGCGCCGCCATCTTGAAGAGGTCAGGAACGAAACACGCACCATGATTTTTTACGAAGCGCCGCACAAACTCGCCGCGACTCTCAGAGATTTTTACGATTGCTTCGGCAACCGCAACACAGCCATTGTGCGCGAGCTTACCAAAATTCACGAGGAGGTCATCCGCACCACTCTCGCCGACGCGGTCGAAAAATACGGCGACGGTTCGCTCAAGGGTGAAATCGTAATAATAATCGAGGGCGCCGAGCCCGTAAGAACCGACGATATGACTCTTGAGGAGGCGGTGGAAATCGCTTTGTCTCTCGAGGGGGAGGGCGCTTCAAGAAGCGACGCGGCAAAGCAGGCGGCAAAGCTTTCCGGTTTCAAAAAGGGAGATATCTATAAACTGATGGGTGAAAAAGGAGAAGACGATGAATAAATTTGTTGAATATTACGCAGAGAGACCCTACCTCGCGGTCATACTTATAATGCTCGCGCTTCTGGCGGTTTTCGCCGTTGTAAAGGCGGTAAGGGCTGTGCAGAAACGAAGCAGGGAGGCAAACGAAACCGTGGCGAAACTCGAGCGCGATACTGCTCTGAGAAAGGGCTTTGAGGCGCTCACTGCCGAAAAGGCGGAAAACGCCGGAAGCGGAGAGCTCTTCAGGGGTGTCGCCCTCAATCTCTGCAGAAAAATAGAAAAATCGGCGGACATCACAAAGGAGTTCGATTCCTTCAGCGAGCCGCAGAAAAACATATACGCCCTCTACTATGTGCTTGAGGACGGCGGCAAAAAACTCAGCGATTTCTTCAAACAGTACGGCAAACCGCTTACCGTTTACGCCAAAACGGCGGTCGATGCCTTATGCCCTCAGGCGGTATCCGCGGTGTTTGACAAAATGTATCTCGCCTGCGATGAGGACGACGAAACAACCTCATACATTCCCTCCGAGATTGAAAAACTGAACGGGGAATACTCAGCCGCTCTCAACGAAAACGAAATTTTCGGCTCGGCGGCAAAATATATAAAAGAAAACATCGAAGCGTTTATATAAATCTCTGCGGGAATAAACAGTTCCCGCTTTTTCTTAACGGGGTGATTATCTGAACATCAAAAAAATCAGCAAAACTATCTCAGAACTCAGCGCGGGCAGAGTCAGCGCCGAGCTAAAAGACAACTGCATAGTCCTTTCGGGCAGTGCCGGTTCGTGGAACGAGGCGCTTTCATACTGCGCCGCCGCCGCGACTCCATACAGCAGAACTCACGTTGTAAACGACATAAAAATTGACGGGTATGAAGAAAAGCCGAAGCGTATGCCCGCTGTAAGCGACAGTGCTCTCGAGGGCGAAAAACCCGATGTGCTCATCATCGGCGGAGGCATTTCGGGCGCGAGCATAGCAAGGGAGCTTTCAAGGTGGAATATAAATATTCTGCTTGTTGAAAAGGAACCCGACCTCGCCATGCAGGCGTCCGGCAGAAACGACGGCGAGGTGCACCCCGGCATAGACCTCTCAAAGGGCTCTTTAAAACATTATTATATAAGAAAAGGCAACGCGATGTACGGCGATGTCTGCAAGGAACTCGGCGTCGATTTCAGAAGAGTGGGGCAGTATGTCTGCTTCAACGAGGGCTGGGCGAAACCGCTTATTTCGCTCTATGTCAAAAAGAAAAAATACATTGACAAAATCGAGGATTCCGAAGTCATATCGGGCAAGGAACTCCTGCGCCGCGAGCCGAATTTCAGCGGCGGATTCAAGTTCGCCATATCAAACCCGTCGACGGGCTGTGTCTGCCCCTACGGGCTTACAATCGCCTACGCCGAAAACGCCGTGACCAATGGCGCTAAGGTTATGCTGAATACCGCAGTTACGGGTATGAAGGTTGAAAACGGCAGAATAACCGAGGTCACCACCAACCGCGGCACCGTTTACCCGAAAATCGTCATAAACGCGGCGGGCGTGTTCAGCGAGGAGATTGCCCGAATGGCGAATGACAGATTCTTCTCCATTCACCCGCGCAGGGGCACAAACTCCATAACCGACAAAAAAGCCGGCGTGTATATGCACTCGGTCGCTTCAATAAAGGAACTCGCGCGTTCAACGGGTCACACCAAGGGCGGCGGCATTCTCCACACCGTTCACGGCAATCTTTTAATCGGTCCCGATGCCGTTGAAACAAGCGAAAAGGAGGATTTCGCCACTTACCCCGAAAGCATTGAAAAGGTGTTCACAAGGCAGAAAAAGACCATGCCCGCCCTCTCCGAAAGGGATATAATCACCTATTTCACGGGCGTGCGCGCGCCGACATTTGAAGAGGATTTCATAATTGAAAAGGGCAGAAAAACAGAGAACATAATTCACGTGGCGGGCATTCAGTCGCCCGGTCTCACAACAGCCCCCGCCGTTGCGAAGGATGTTGAGAAAATGGCTGTTGAAATGCTCGGGGGAGCACAGAAAAATCCCTCGTTCAACCCCGTGAGAAAGCCGATTCCTCAGATCAGAAATATGAGCGACGAAGAGCGCGCGAAGATGATTGAGAAAAACCCCGATTACGGCGAAATCGTCTGCCGCTGCGAGGAGATAAGCAAAGGCGAGATAATCGACGCTCTCAACTCCCCGATATGCGTGCCCACCGTGGACGGCGTCAAAAAGCGCGTGCGTCCGGGTATGGGCAGGTGCCAGGGCGGTTTCTGCTCGCCTCTCGTCACAAAAATAATCGCCGAATTTCTGAAAAGCCCTCTCAGCGAAGTGCGCAAAAGCCGTGACGGTTCCGTAATCACTTACGGCGCCACAAAGGGGAGGAACAGCGATGAGTAATTATTATGATGTTATTGTAATAGGCGGAGGTCCCGCGGGTCTGGCGGCAGCCGTGCAGGCAAAAAAAGAAAACGCCTCGGTGCTTCTTATTGAGCGCGAAAACCGTCTCGGCGGAATACTCAAGCAGTGTATTCACGACGGCTTCGGGCTTGTGCGCTTTGAGGAAAAGCTCTCGGGTCCCGAATACGCCGAAAGGTTCATTGACGAGTTCAACTCCCTCGGGATAAAAGCGCTGACTCTCACTTTCGTAACGAGAATTGAAAAAACGGAAGACGGCTTCGAAATACACGTCACCAACCGCTCGGGAATAAGCGTTTATTCCTGCAACGCCGTTATTCTCGCCACGGGCTGCCGCGAGCGCACAGCGAAGCAGGTGTTTATCCACGGCACGCGCCCGTCGGGGGTTTTCACCGCGGGCACGGCGCAGTATTTCACAAATATTCTGGGGCAGATGCCCGCGAAAAAATGCGTCATTCTCGGCAGCGGCGACATAGGTCTCATTATGGCGCGCCGCCTTACCCTTGAGGGCTGCGAGGTGCTCGGCGTTTATGAGGCGAAACCGACCCCCTCGGGGCTTACGAGGAACATTCACCAGTGCCTGAATGATTACAATATCCCGCTTCATCTCTCAAAAACCGTAACACGGGTTTTCGGCGATGACCGCCTCGAAGCGGTTGAGATTTCACAGGTCGATGAGAATATGAAGCCCATACCGGATACCGGCGAAATCGTTAAATGCGATGCACTCATTCTCTCCGTGGGGCTGATTCCCGAAAACGAGCTTGCCGAAAATATGAATGTAACCCTCGACCCCGGCACGAAAGGCCCCGTCTGCGACAACAACTGTATGACAACCGTGCCCGGAGTGTTCTCCTGCGGCAACGCCCTCCATGTAAACGACCTTGTCGATTATGTCTCCGAAAGCGGCGAAACGGCGGGCAGGGCGGCGGCTCATTACAGCAAAAAAGAGCGCGGAACAATAGCCGTGAAAAGAGGTAAAAATGTTTTATCCCTCGTGCCGCAGATGCTCGATTTGAACAGCGATCTCGGCAAAGTCAGAGTCTATTTCAGAAGTCTGAAACCTCTCAACAACTGCCGCCTGCTTGTAAAATGTGGTGACAGCGAACTCTTTACCAAAAAATACGCCTTTCTGCGCCCTCCCGAAATGGAGAGCTTAACCGTTGACTTTTCGCAGTATGACTTAAACGAAAACAGCGAAATCACTTTTGAAATCGAGGTGACAGGTGAATGAATGAGATAGTCTGCATAGTCTGCCCGAACAGCTGCGTTCTCAGAATCGACGGCGAGGGCGAAAATTTAACCGTCAGCGGCAACAAATGCAAGCGCGGCGAGACCTTCGCGAAAGCCGAAATGACAAACCCCGTGCGAACAATCTGCACAACCGCGCGCACCTCGTTCAAAGACGCTCCCGTTGTTCCCGTCAGGGTTTCAAAGGATATTCCGAAGGATAAAATCTTCGACATTATGCGCGAGATTGACAAAGTCACCGTGTCGAAACCCGTAAAACGCGGGGATGTGCTCATAGCCGATGTGCTCGGCACGGGCGCCGATATAATCGTCACAAGCGACCTTCTTACTATAATCGATAAGGAGAATGAAAATGAGTAAACCTTACAAGGGCTTTGAGCCGAAATGGATAAAAGAACCCGCCGATCCGCTCTCCTACCGCTCGATTTTCCGCTGGGGCGACCCGGAATTTGTGAAATACCCGAAGGAAAGTCTCTATAAGCTGATGAAATCGACCTTCAATATGACGGATGACGATTTCAAAAACTACGCGGGCGATGTCGGGCTTGACAAGGTAACTCTGCACAGCCCCTCAAAAATGGAAAAAGCCCACATTGACGCCTTCCGCGATATTGTGGGTTATCAGAATGTGTCCGTGGACGATTACGACCGTCTCTCCGTCGCCTACGGCAAAACGGCTTACGACCTTTTCAGAATAAGGGAGCGCAAATTCGACTCCCTCCCCGATGTTGTGCTTTATCCCTCAAAGAGTGAGGAGATTGAGAAAATCGTCGATTACTGCGTAAAAAACAGCATTCCTCTCTATGTTTACGGCGGCGGCAGCAGCGTTACAAGGGGCGTGGAGCCGGTAAAGGGCGGCGTGTCGCTCGATATGAGAAGGAACTTCAACAAGGTCATTGAGTTCAATGAGATTGACCAGACAATCACCGTTCAGGCGGGTATGTCGGGCCCCGATCTCGAAAAGACCCTACAGAACGCCCCCGCTCTTTTCGGAGCGAAAAGGCAGTACACCTGCGGCCATTTTCCGCAGAGTTTTGAGTATTCCTCCGTCGGCGGCTGGGTTGTGACGAGGGGCGCGGGTCAGAACAGCACCTATTACGGCACCATAGCCGATATAGTCCTTTCGCAGAAATACGCCACCCCGCGCGGCAGAATAGTAACAAGCCACTATCCGCGTGAGGCAACGGGCCCCAACCTCAACCAGATTATGATGGGCGGGGAGGGCACCTTCGGCGTGCTTACCGAAGTGACTCTCAAGGTTTTCAGATGGATGCCGCAGAACAGGCACTACTTTTCCTATATGTTCAAAGATTGGCAGACGGCAATGGACGCGGGGCGCGAAATGATGCAGTGCGAGTGCGGCTATTCCTCCGTTTTCCGCCTTTCGGACGCGGAGGAGACGAGTCTTATGCTCAAGCTCTACAATGTGGATGACACTCCGCTTGAGCCGCTTCTCAATATGAAGGGCTACAAGGATATGGAGCGCTGCCTCTTCCTCGGCTTTACCGACGGCGAAAAGGGCTTTTCGGACAATGTGGCGAAAAATCTCGCTAAAATCGCAAAGAGCTTCGGCGGCATGAGCCTGACCGCCTTCGTTGCCAAAAGCTGGGAAAAGGGCAGGTTCAACGACCCCTATCTGCGCGATACGCTAATGGATTTCGGCATTGTCACCGACACGCTCGAATGCACCGTCAACTGGTCGAATATGGCTCAGGTTCACGACGATGTGCGCAAGGTCTGCCACGCCCTGCCGAACACTATTGTAACAACCCATATGTCGCACTGCTACCCGCAGGGCGCGAACCTCTATTTCATATTTATCACAAGGATGAACGACTCGGAGGAGTTTAAACGCTACCACACAACAATACTCGACGCCATTCAGAAATCCGGCGCGGCAATAAGCCATCACCACGGCATAGGCAAAATGTTCGCCCCCTGGCTTGAGGGCTCGCTGGGCAGAACGGAATACGGCGCCGTGAGGGCGCTCAAAGATTACTTCGACCCGACTTATATGATGAACCCCGGCGGCACAATCGGCCTCGACCTGAAGGAGGAAGAAAAGAAATTCCTCAGGGACGATATAAAATAAAAAGCAACAGACGCTCCTTTCGGGAGCGTCTGTTTTTATGTAACCGCAGTTAAAGTGTTATTAAAATATTCACAATGCTTTAATAATTGTCCGTTATTATATTAAGGTAAATATTTCATCGACCCTTCAACATATGAAACCGGCAATAAACCTCGATA